>Ga0247609_10000779_pt1 | contig 41663 bp, 38 predicted proteins | sample 172DNAGHGlowgp2_FD_193487 | JGI IMG/M metagenome (GOLD analysis project Ga0247609, IMG submission 193487) | Sheep rumen microbial communities from Palmerston North, Manawatu-Wanganui, New Zealand - 1728 DNA GHGlow gp2 | ecosystem: Host-associated > Mammals > Digestive system > Stomach > Rumen ... | reverse complement strand
ACCTGCCGCATGTGCAGCACGGCGTGTTGGGTGGGCGGCAAATCCCTGATGCGCTGCTGGAGCCACTGTTCCTCCTCGCGTTGTACCATGATGTCGAGGGGCGAGGGAGTGGTTTGGATAGCGCTGTGCCGCTCATCGATGGGCTGCGGTTGCTGGCGGCGCAGGTGGTTCAGGGTCAGGTGGCGTGCAATCGTCGCGGCATAGCCGTCGGGGTTGCTCAGCCGAGGGTCGTCACGCATTTTCATAATTCTGTCGCGACTCTGCCATTCAAGCCCGCTTGATGGCGCTCGCTGCTCCAGAATTTGCCACAAGCGGATCATCGTCTCCTGGGCGATGTCCTGGGCGGTGTCGGCATCGGCACCCGCCCCTGCGGATGCTTTCAAGGCCACAGCCCTTAGCCGTGATGCTTGTTGTTCAAATGCGCTAGTCTTCATTAATTGTTATCAACGTGTTGACATCTATATAACACATGACTCCCCATTTTTCAAACACGAAAAACAAGAAAAAAATGAATTCGACAACAAAATGACTTAATAGCATGTGCTTTATAAATGCAAATTTCACCGACTATCATGAAGAATAATCAGTGAAACTTGGATTATCTGCGGTTGAAAAGAATCTTACGAACCGTTCATTTTATCGTTCTTTTGGATCAATACTGCTCATCGGCATTAGGGAAGTCTCCGCTCTTGACATCGCTGATGTAGTTGCCCACACTGTCAATGATTTGTTCACCCAAGTTGTTATAAACGCGCAAGAATTTGGGTTTGAATTCACGATTGAGTCCCAGCATGTCGTGAAGCACAAGCACTTGGCCGCTACATGCAGCGCCGCCGCCAATGCCGATTGTCGGCACATTGATGGACTGCGTGACCTTTGCGGCCAACGTAGCGGGAATCTTCTCCAATACAATGCCGAAACAGCCGATTTCGGCCAGCACCTTTGCGTCGGCCAGCAAACGAGTAGCCTCAGCTTCATCTTGCGCACGAGTGGTATAGGTGCCGAATTTGTTAATGGACTGAGGCGTCAGTCCAAGATGTCCCATCACAGGGATACCGGCGCGCAGTATCATCTCGATGGCACCACGCATCTCGCGCCCACCCTCAAGTTTCACGCCATCGGCTCCAGTCTCACGCATGATGCGCACAGCATTCTGCTGGGCCTCAATGGGGTCACCTTGATAGGTTCCAAAAGGCATATCCACAATAACCATTGCACGCTTAGCGGCCCGCGCCACTGTGCGACCATACACAATCATGTCGTCGATTGTGATAGGTATGGTAGTCGCATTACCCTGCATGACATTGCTGGCGCTGTCACCCACTAGGATGATGTCAATGCCGGCCTGGTCAACAAGGGTTGCCATGGTAAAGTCATAGGCTGTAATCATCGCGATTTTTTCACCTGCGACACGCATGTCGGCAATGCGTTTGGTTGTCACCTTGCGTGAATCTGTAACTGTATAGGTTGACATGATGATTTTCTAATCAAAATTATAGATTATAGTTATTCATTGAACAAGGCACAAAAGTACACGTTTTATGTTCAAAAATCAAAATTTTAGCTAATAATAGACCAAAAAAAACTTAAAACGTCCGATATTTCGGATATTATGCCTAATTTTGACCGCAAAATAAAATTTATCATTTTAAAAATTATACTGATATTATGAAGAAAATCTTATTATCTCTCATGTTGATGGCATTTGCTGCCACTACAATGACTGCCCAGACTGCAACTCAACCTGCCGCTCAAGTCAAGAAGGAATGCTGCAAGGACAAGAAGATGGAAGGCAAAAAGTGTGACAAGCCCGCTGACCAGCAGTGCGATGACTGCAAGAAACAGGCAGCCCAAAAGCATGAGTGCAAGAAGGCCGAGGGCATGAAGCATGAGTGCAAAGAAGGCATGAAGGAATGCAAGAAAGCTGAAGGCATGAAACATGAGTGCAAAGAGGGCATGAAAGACTGCAAGAAAGCCGAAGGCATGAAACATGAGTGCAAAGAAGGCATGAAAGAATGCAAGAAAGCTGAAGGCATGAAACATGAGTGCAAAGAAGGCATGAAAGACTGCAAGAAGGCCGAAGGCATGAAGCATGAGTGCAAAGAAGGCAAGAAGGATTGCTGCAAGGACAAGAAGATGGAAGGCAAAAAATGTGACAAGCCTGCCGACCAGCAGTGCCCCGATTGCAAGGAGAATGCCAAAAAGAATTGATCAATTCTCGCAGGAATAACTGAAAAAACAAAGGGTTTTTCCCTTACTAAAAATGGTCTCCGATTTCCAACAAATCGGGGACCATTTATCTTTAGCCACAAGCGACTAATGGCATTTACTCGATGCGGTTGTCGTGCATGTACTGGATGACGCGCTGCAAATCATTGGGGGTATCAACAGCTATTGTCTCGCTATCTACCTCGATATAGTGCACGTGGTAACCATTCTCAATGAACCTCAGGATTTCGATGTCCTCGACTGATTCGACCTTGGCCTTGCCATATTTTTTACCAAAATCGCAATAGAACTTCAATGCCTCGGGTCTAAAGCCATAGACACACACCTGCTTGTAGTACTTCACGTTGATATTGCCCTTGGGGAAGGGCGCAGCCGAACGGGTGAGGAAAACACCACGTCCATCGGCAGCGGCGATAACCTTGGGCACAGTGAAGTTAATCAGATCCACAGGATCATGAATTTCGGTCATCAGGTTTGTCACCATGATGGGCGAATCGGGATTCTCGAGATAGGGGACAATGGCTGCCCTGATGGTCTCAGGCTCAATGAGAGGCTCATCGCCTTGAATGTTGACATAGAGGTCAGCAGGGATTTTCTCAGCGACCTCACCGATGCGGTCGGTTCCTGTGCGATGGGACGTTGATGTCATCACCACATTGATGCCACGCTCCTGGCAGGCGTTAAAGATGCGATCATCATCGGTAGCGACATATACCTCGCTAAACTCCTTCACCTTCTTGGCTTGAAGATAGACACGTTCTATCATCAGTTTGCCACAAATTTCGGCTAAAGGTTTTCCCTCAAACCTTGAGGATTGGTAACGAGCTGGAATAACGGCTATAATTTTCATATTCTGAAGTCTTAAAGATATTGATAAATCGATTTGACATGCAGGCTGCGATAGATGCTGGGCGTCAAAGAAATCAACGGGATAGACGTAAATTTCTCGAACTGGCTGAACAGTGTGCGGTTCTCGCTGCTCAGTTCCATCTCCTTGTCCGAGAGCACCTGGCCTCGATAGCCGTCATAGCCCACAATAAAGACGTTGCTTGGCGACAACTCGATGGCAGTCTGCAAAGCCACGGTCGTGCAGGAATCCTCATAATCGTCGGTGAAACTGATTTTCTCAAGTTCAAAAGTATCCTTGCCGGCATAGGACGGGACTTCGGTTCCCATAGCCCTGGGATAAGGCGACAAGACACAAGTGCCTTTAAAGTCACTTGCCGGAACCAAATTCTCCATACGACGAGCCTCGTTACCGACCAGGACATAATATTTGTCGTTTTTCAGATCTTTAAACCGCTCGGCATGCCGCGCCGTCGCAAACACTACTGCCATATTGGGATGCAGGCCCACAAACTCCTTGATGGCTCTCACATGCTCGGCGGCACTCTCTCCGCCCCCGACAATGATCACTTCATCATAATGAGCTGACGGCAATAGACCGAAATGGGCATTATCGGCAATGTGGTTGCGCTTGTTGTCAACCGCCCGGACAATGCTGTTGAAACTGTAAGCCCTGTTGGTGCACCAAGCCATCACTTCCTTTTGCGGAATGGAATTGGCACCCGAAATCATGTAGGGCAGAGTGGTTCCCCATCCGTGCTGGCGCCACAAGGGCATATAAGCTGTGATGGCATCGCCGAGCACATTGAAGTCCACTTCTAGGCCCTGCCTGTTAAGGCATGTCAGCAACAGTTCAATATTGAGGTTTCCAGCCCCACGCCCCATACCGAGGATTGTCCCGTCAACCGACTTGACACCGCACTTGATTGCGGTGAGCGTGTTGATGAGGGCCATCTGCAGATTATTATGGCCATGGAACCCTAGCGGGCAATCGGTGATTTCTTGAATGGCCGAAATGGTGCTGGCAACATCCTCGGGCATCATGCTTCCGAAAGAATCAACCATGTTGAACAGAGTCACCACATCCTTTAACTGAGCAAACTTCGGAAACAGTCCTTCATATTCGCCCCACTTGGACATATACATCAAATTGAATCCGACCTCAAAACCGGCTTCCTTGATATGCCTGGCCAGATTGATGGCTCGATCGATATTCTTTGGGTCAACTGCAATCCTGACCATGTCAACAACGCCCTCAATGGGAGCCACCAGATAAGGCAGATCCTCAACACGGGAGTTTTTTTCATTGATCATGACTGCGATTTTCTTTGTGCATCGTTCGCGAATTCTCCTGAGTGACGACACGGGGCAGTAGCCATACTCGCCCATGTAGGTCTTGTCGGGATTATTGCGATAACCCACCTCGATGTAATCGATGGGCAACGCATTTATCGCATCCAGATAGGTGTTCACCACATTTGGGGCGAAGTCCCAGTCGGTGTAATAACCACCATCTCGCAACGTGCAATCAAGTATCTGAAATTTATTTGCCATGATATATTAGATGTTTTGTTTTAGATGCAATTAATAGTGTCCTGTATTGGATGGATTTCTTTAAATATCGAGGATATAATGATGTCCGTTTGATTGCTTTGACCAATCCTTGTCGGGGATATAACGACAAGAACCTGTCTCGCCCAGGATGACGCGGGCATGGGCGATTGAGCTGGCCATTCTTCTTGAGCGCCATTTCAAGCGGCTGTTCTACACATTGAATGCTGTCGCCACAATCCTTGAGGAAGCGTTCTCCCTTTGCTGTGTTGCACAGTAGCACCGAAATAAAACGGTGGTTGGGCATTTCGGCCGTCCTGTCCAATCCCCAAAAATCCCCTACTGTCAAATCCCCATAGCGCTGTGCCGAAGCATAAGGGCACTGATAGCAGTTTTCGCGACTGATGAGCCCCTTGAGGTAGGCGGTATAAAACAAATCCACCAATTTGTATTTACGGTAAAGTACCTCACCTTTCAAAGAGGCCACGATAGACATGCCGTTTTTTCCCCTGAACACCACGTTATCATAATCGGCAATCTCTTTACCTTCCAAGTATTCATTCAGGTAGGCTAGTGGAGCCACTCCATGACAAACCAGATCCACCGCCAGCAAGTTATCATAATCCTTCTGCAAATACTGGCGAAGGCCATGAATTTGGCATGGCGTGCCGGTAAACATAACGGTTAATCCCTGATCCAGCTTTTGCTTGACTTCGGCATAAACATCACGCACTATAGCATGCACATAGCGGCTGCCCTGACATTTCAGGTACTCGTCAATTGACGTTGCTCCAGTAAATATCAGTTCTTTATCATGAAAAGTGGTGCCATAGGCAACTCCTCCGTTCTTGATGACATTGCAGGCCAAGGTAGTGACCACACCTGCCGAGGCGGCATTTGCGATTAAGTTTTTATCGGTTGACCATGCTGCATAGCATTTATTGACACTACCCGGAGAAACAGTTGGTGAGATTACCGGGCAGACCTTTTGGCACAAGCCGCATTCCACACATGCGTCAGCGTCAATTACAGGATAAAGTGCACCGCTCTCATCACACTGGAGATTAATTGCGTGATTCGGGCAGACACTGTAACAAGCACAGCATCCAGTACACTTATTCCGTTCGCAGAGCTTCATCTAAAAAAGCCTTGGAAGAGTCAATCATTGGAGTCAATTTTGACCCGACATCGTTCCAGTCTATATCTTTGCCCATCAACTCAGGATCACCTTCACCAAATACGATTCTATCGGCAAGTCCAAATGTGCCCATCAGGCTATAGATGCGTGATGACGTTCCCTGTTCGGGTGTTCCATCGACAAAAACCTGGAATTTCTTTTTAAAGAGGATAGATAATGCGCATCCATGAAATGAATTAGTGAACACAAATTCAGCTCCGCTGATCAATGACACAAACTCGGCAGGACCCGCATCATAGCGCTTAATGTTAGGATATAATGACTCACGCAGATTCTTATACACCACCACTACCGAGAGATGATATCTTTTAGCTAAAGCCCTGACATGTGTCCTCATTGCCGATGAGCCTCCATGAACCGCATAAAAGAGGATATAGGGCTTCTTCGGCTTCTTGTCATCCCTCATTACCTGTTCCCATTGTTCACGGGTTAAAAGGAAGACTGGGTCCAAAACCTGAACAGCCTTTTTGCCACTAATAGATGAAATCAAGTCAACAGCATTCTTTTCCCTGACAGACAATGCCGAAAAGCCCGACAGTTCTTCGTGAAACTTTTTGATAAGGTCGGGGTGCACCGAAGACATTCCCAAACTGGCAGCATAAGACAGCCTCATGCCCTTATCCTTGGCAAAGGCCAGGAGAAACGCATCATCATAGTTGTCACAAAAAGTATTCCATATCTGGTCGCTTCCGCAAATGTAATAGTCATAGTCCAAATCAGCTTTTGCCAATTCGTCATTGCTGTAATATGTATCTTTGGACAGCTTGATTTGGTTCTTGGCAAAATCCAACATTCTCTTATGACGCAGCTTTGTGCGACCCACATAAACCCAGGATTGAAAATTCCGGATAAGATCAGACGGACGGCGCACACGTGCATAGTAATAATAACTTGTTTCCACACGAGGCGTCCTGAAATCAATTGTCTCAGCATCATAACCCAGTGAATTCAAATAATGATTCAATGCATAGGCCTGCAATACTGCGCCAAAATTATTCATCATGTGAATCGTTACGATTCCTATCCGTTTCTTCTTTTCTTCCATAGGTCCAAATGAATCATTTGCGTAAAACATCGTCAAGATTGACGCGTTCAAAAGCCTCTAGTTTTCCCCCACGAGTGGCATTGTAGACCTCAAAGTTGCTGTGTTTATCGGCAAACTTCCTGGCGGTCATATATGCCATCGTGCTCTCGACGATGCGAGGCAAGTTCAAGCCCTTATTGCTGGCTTTAGAGCCTTCAAAATAGTCCTTCACATCATTTTTCATGACGGGAACACCTTTCTCGTTCAGACTGATTGAGTAATTATGGTCAATGCCCAAGAGATACACCTCGCTGAAGCCCATGTAAAATGCCAACTGAATAGCGCCATAAGTAACAGTGAAGCCCTGACCAAGATATCGGTTCAAATGAGTACTGAAATCTGCATCACCAGGATAAAAATCCTTATGACGCAATACAAAATAAGAAATCTTATCATTATCACCGAAGAAAGGCTTGGCGTCAATTGGGAGAAAAATGCGGTCGCATTCAACGGTTTTAATTTCTTCTTGAAATTTTTCTATCAGCTTGAAATCCTGATTGACGTAGTATGTCGGCCTCCATGTTGTTTTAGGGAATATCTCAAAGATGCGGTTCGAAGCAAAAGTGATTTCGTTTTTCAGGTTTTCAAGATCCTCAATAGTCAAACTGGGACCTGTTCCGATAATGAAACAGCGTCTCCCGTCATGTATTCCCTTGAAGTACTTCATTGCGTTGCAAAGGGAATAATTCTGATAATATTGTTTTAGAGAGAATAAGTATTCTTTCTTACCCATTTCAATAATCTTTAAATCCAATGTGTGGTTTGCCAGCTACAAGTACCTGACTCCACCACATCCCCGCCTTTTTTATTGGACAGGATTAATTAGCAAAATTAATACTAATCCATGACTTGACAAAAAAATCACACACATTTTTCAGAACTATCATTCTCACATTTCTTTAGCGTGCATTTCGCACATCAATCATCGAGTTTTGAAATCGCTCTTGTTTTTCGCTTTTTCGGATGTTTTTTTTGCTTTATTGATGGAAAGTTGTAACTTTGTGGTTTGACTGAAAACATAACAAAAATCGAGAAGCCTTGACGCTTCTTGCAAATAACTCAAATCACTATGATCGAGAACGAGAACATACCCATTCCATTGGAATACAAGGACATCTGTCCGCTTCCTGACAAGGATTTCCAGACGGCAATGACAATCCTGGTACAAGAGCCTGGATTCCAGAACATTGTATCGATGGTATTACCCAATTACAAGTACTCGGAATTCAAGCATGTGCTACTGGGCATCAACTCCAAGCACGAGTTTCAAATCAAGGTAATGAAACCGTTCCTTGAAGGGCTGATGGCCAAAACGGGCACCACGCTTAGCACAAGCGGTACCGAGAACTTGGACAAGGAGATGCCTTATACATTTATCACCAACCACCGAGACATCGTTTTGGACTCGGCACAATTGAGTTATCTGCTAATTAAGGGAGGGCGTGACGCGTGCGAAATCGCTATCGGCAACAATCTGCTCATTTATGACTGGATTACCAAGTTGGCGCGCATGAACAAGAGTTTCATTGTGAAACGCAACTTGGGCCGAATCCAGACGCTCACAGCGGCTGTCCAACTGTCGGGCTACATGCATTTCGCTGTGCAACAAAAGCGAGCCTCCCTGTGGATTGCCCAGCGCGAGGGCCGTTGCAAAGACAGTAATGACCGCACTCAAGAGAGCGTCGTCAAGATGTTTGCCTATGGCAACCGCGACAAGTCTTTCACCGAGAGCCTCAAGGAACTGAACATCGCGCCCATCGCCATCAGCTATGAGTATGATCCCAATGACTACCTGAAAGCCAAAGAATTCTTGTGCAAGAGCAAGAATCCCAATTGGCGCAAAGCTCCTGAAGATGACCTCATCAGCATGAAGACAGGTATCACCGGACACAAGGGCGAAGTGCATTACTCCTTCACACCATGCATTAACGAGGAACTTGACAAAATCCCCGAAGGACTTGATAAATTCCTGGTAGTGGACCGCGTGTGCGCCATCATTGACCATGCCATCCACCAAAACTACAAGATTTTCAAGACCAACTACATCGCTCACGACATCCTGTTCGATGACAAGCATTTTGCCGACCAATACACCCCCGAGGATCGCGAAGCATTCGAACAGTATCTGATTGGCCAGATTGACAAGACCGAAGGCATCAAGCTGAGCGAGGCAGACCGCTTCTACATGTATAACAAAATGTTACAGATGTACAGCAATCCGCTGAGCAACTACCTGGAGGCAATAAAGTAGGCTTTAGACTAACACTTTTAGCTTTAGGAGGCGGCCGCAATCTCGCGCCTCACATCTAAAACCTAAAGCCTCAAACCTAAAACCTAAAACCTAAGAATATGAAGATTCATTGGTTAGGACTCATCATCGTGGCGGTGCTTTGCATCGCCATGGATGTTTTTATCTGCCGACAGTTGCGTCGAAGCGGCTATCGCTGGCTGGCGTGGTTCAATGGAGCATTGGCAGTGCTCACCGCTTCGTTGGCTACCGCCATTGCAGTCATGCCCCTGAACGAAGCCGCGACGCCCAACAGCACATTTGTCGCGGGCCAATATATGCTCTACACTTTCTTTGCGATCCTGGCGCCAAAGATACTGGGCATGCTGATTTATGGCATCGGACGGCTCATCCGACAACGCTGGATGACCGTATGTGCCTTTATTGTCGCGGCATTGGTATTCGGAGTGATGTGGTGGGGAGCCATTGTCACTCCAAGCACAATTGAGGTAAAGGAGGTGGAAATGGCATTTGACAACCTGCCCGATGCTTTTGACGGCTACCGTATCGTGCAATGGAGCGATACTCACTTGGGCACTTACAATGGACGCACCGCTATCGTAGAGAAACAAGTCAAAACCATCAACGACCTGCATCCCGACATGATATGCTTCACGGGCGACCTTGTAAGTCGCAAGACCGATGAGGCCCTGCCCTACCGTGATCTTCTGGCGCAACTGTATGCGCCTGATGGTGTATTCTCGGTGCTTGGCAATCACGACTATGACAACTACTCACGATGGAGCAACGAGAAGGCCAAAAATGCCGACCGCAAAGCCCTATGCGACCTGCAGGTAAATTCAGGCTGGCGACTGCTCAATGATGATTATGCGATTGTCAAGCGCGGCGATGACCAGATAGTGGTTATCGGGACCGAGAACTATGGTGACCATCCATACGAAAAACGTGGCAATCTAGCCAAGGCTTATTCAGGGCTGAATGACAGCAATTTCAAGATACAGTTACAGCACAACCCCTACGCTTGGCGAGCCAACACGTTGACCAACAGCAACATCGACTTGATGCTGGCGGGACACACCCACGCTTGGCAAATCATGCTCAAGCTGGGCAATTGGCGCTGGTCACCTGCGTGTATGCGCTATCCCGAATGGGGCGGAGCCTATAAAGAGGGTGATCGCTGGCTCTACGTTAACATCGGCACCGGGATGGTTGGTCCACCCATGCGCATCGGTGCCACCCCCGAGATTACCGTCATAACGCTCAAGAAGAAAGTTTCCACTCCCTAACCCTTATGTTTTTAGTATTGCTGAAAGATTAGTATAATTCGCGTAATTCGTAGTTTAAATATGGCAACTCAACTCTCGACGCTCATCTCGCAAGAGCTCAATATTCCCATCAACCAAGTGGCAGGTACCGTCAGCCTACTTGACGATGGTGCGACCATCCCGTTCATCAGCCGCTATCGCAAGGAGGCGACCGGCAACCTCGACGATTTTTCCATCCAGTCCATTGACCAGCGCCTGCGCTATTACCGTGAACTGGAAAAACGTCGTGCCACCATCCTCAAGACCATCGAGGCCCAGGACAAACTCACGCCTGAACTCGCCGACCGCATTAACAACTGCTGGGATGCCAATACGCTCGAGGACATCTATTTGCCCTACAAGCCTAAACGCAAGACGCGCGCCGAGGCTGCCCGCCAACTCGGCCTGGAGCCACTGGCCAAAATCATCATGTCGCAGCGCAGCGGCAACATCGAGGAGCGGGCGCGCCAGTTTGTTGACGGCGACAAGGTGCCCGACACCGATGCCGCCATCGCAGGTGCCCAAGATATCATCGCCGAGTGGGTGAGCGAAAACGAGGCAGTGCGCAATGCCGTGAGGCGCGGATTCAAGTATGATGCGCGCTTGGTATCTCATTTCGTCAAGGGCAAGGAGATTGAAGGACGCAACTATGAGAACTATTATGAATACTCGATGCCCCTCAAGCGCGTATCCAGTCACCAGTTGCTGGCCATACGTCGCGGCGAGAAAGAGGGCTACCTAAAGGTAGGCATCGAAATCAATGACGACCGCACGCTTGACAATATTGCACGCATCGTGGTAAAAGGCAACGGCGAGGCTTCACAACTCGTAGAAGAAGCTGCCGAAGACAGCTTCAAGCGTCTGGTGAAACCGTCTATTGAGACCGAGTTTGCCACCGCTGCCAAGGAGAAAGCCGACGACGAGGCTATAGAGACCTTTGCCCAAAACGTGCGCCAGCTGCTATTCGCTCCGCCTTTGGGCCGTAAGCGCGTGCTTGCTGTCGATCCCGGATTCCGCACGGGCTGCAAGGTGGTGTGCCTTGATGAGCAAGGCAACCTGCTGCACAACGACGTCATCTATCCTACCGCTCCCCACAACGATATCGAGGGGGCAACCAAAAAGATACATACACTTACCGAATCCTATAAAATTGATGCCATTGCCCTGGGCAATGGTACGGCAAGCCGTGAGACCGAGCGCTTCCTGAAGCGGATTCGATATCGCCGACCGATTGACGTATATGTCGTGAGCGAGAATGGCGCATCGATTTATAGTGCCAGCAAGATTGCACGTGACGAGTTCCCCGACAAAGATGTGACCGTGCGTGGCGCAGTTTCCATCGGCCGCCGACTGCTTGACCCGTTGGCCGAACTGGTGAAGATTGATCCGAAATCCATTGGCGTGGGACAATACCAACACGATGTGGACCAGACCAGGCTGAAAGAGGCACTGGATTTCACGGTCGAGAGCTGTGTAAACAGTGTGGGCGTGAATGTCAACACCGCCTCCAAGGAATTATTGACCTATATCGCCGGATTGGGGCCCACCCTCGCCCAAAACATCGTGGATTATCGTGCAGCCAATGGCCATTTCACTTCGCGCCAACAATTGCTCAAGGTGCCCAAACTCGGCCCCAAGACATTTGAACAAGCCGCAGGTTTCTTGCGTGTGCCCGAGAGTGACAATCCTCTGGATAACAGCGCTGTCCACCCCGAGCGCTACGCTTTGGTGCAACAAATGGCACGGGATTGCGGCTGCAGTATCGCCGACTTGATTAAAAATAAAGAGCAACGCGAAAAAATCGATCTGCGGCGCTATCTTTCAGATGATGTAGGTGAACCCACTCTGCGCGACATCATGAGTGAGTTGGAGAAGCCCGGGCGCGACCCGCGTTCAACGGTTCAGGTTTGGGAGTTCGATGAGAACGTTAACGACATCAAGGACCTGCGCGAAGGCATGGAACTGAACGGCATTGTCACCAACGTGACGCAGTTCGGCGCCTTCGTTGACCTGGGTATTCATAAGGACGGCCTCGTGCATGTCTCGCAGATGCCCCAAAAGGGCTTGCCCGCCGCCCGCCAGGTTCACGTCCACCAGCGCGTACGCGTCATCGTCACCAGCATCGACCACGACCGCGGCCGCATCGCCCTCTCCATGCGCGGCATCGACCAACCGAAATGATTCAACTCAATGCATCCGGCTTTTTCAAAGTAAAAAATAAAACATGTACATGACCGATCATACTTTGACGTTCATTATTGCCTTGTATATTTTCGGTAGCCTAATCACACATGCCCAAAATACAAATGATTATCAAGGCTCTATCAATGCCGAGTTTTCAATTGGATTAACAGGATATGCTAAGGACTACGAATACAAATCAATCGGAGTAGCTGCAAGCTATGGTAAAATGATAAATAATTCGTCATTTATTGGTATAGGAATAAAACCAAATTACGCTTTTTCGGATGGTGATTTTGATGGTTTTTTCATGCCTATCTATGGTGAATATAAATATCAGCCAATCCGAGAAGCTGGCGTTTGCGGCTTTGGGAAAGCTCGTATAGGATATAGCCCATTTCAAAAAATGGGAATGTACGCTCATATAGGTGGTGGCATTATCATTTATCAAAAATGGGAACTTGGCATTGGAGCCAGTTATCAGTTTGCACGTTTTAAAGAGACAGGGTTTGCAAAGACCTATAAATATAACTATCATTTAATCTATACGACATTGTCTGTCGGTTATAGATTTTGACATTAGTACATGAATCAGAAAAATATAACTCAAAAATAATAGAAGATGGAGAAGAAAGAGAGACTAGAGAAAATGCCGGTTAGCACAGGCATGAAGATTTGCCGAGTTATAGGTATCTTGCTGGTGACGGCTGCTATTGGCTACATCGTGTGGCGTGGCGACTTTGACGGCAAAGGTGTCGTAGGCTATGTGGACGACTGCTTTATCTTCATGGCGGCCTATATGTTCATGCGCGGCAGTTTCATGCGTCCTGAGCGCCGCTATATCCGCCGACAGTTCTACATGCTCTCATCGCTGTTCGCACTGCTGGCCTTGTGCTGGATTATCCTGCTGGCTTTCATAAAGTAGAGGCGGACGGGACGGTCATAGAAACGACAGCAGAGCCACGCCAACAGTATGCAGGCAAAGGGCAAAACTATGGCGACTGGCCATACTTCGTCCATCTTGGATAGGGGAACAAGGTTGCCGTCGAAACCGATGTGGGCATAGAAAAGGTACATCAACGGATAATGCACGGCATAGAGCGGATAACTCAATTCGCCCAGGAAACTACTGATGTGATGTGTTGTCTTGCCGATTGACAATTGCGAAGCGCCCACCCACACCAGCAAAGGGAAAACGATAATGACACACAAGGCGTCATACAGGCCGTTTAGCCAAGACGCCATCCCGCCCAGCAGCAACGGCAGGCAACCGACAAGCACGATTACAGCCCCACATATCCAAAAGACACCCTGCACCCCAGGCAAGGGTTTAAACACACGCGCCATGAGCATGCCTACCGTATAGGGGAAAAGCATCCTCACCAGTCCTGTCCACAGGCCGCCATCAGCCATTGACCAGCCCACACCCAAATAGCCGTCGGTCACCGCAATGCCCACTAAGCAGGAGCCTGCAGCCACAGCCAGCACGACCAACCACCTTGTGGGCAGGCGGCGCAGCAGCAAGGCATAGAGGATATTGCCGATATACTCGAAAAACAATGACCAGGAAGGGCCATTCAAGGAGAACATTTCGCTGTTGCCGCGCACGTCGGCAGCTGCACCAGGATAGAGCGGCAGCATCAGCATACCCATTAGCATCGCCAACATCACCCAGCCAATAGAGATAGGTGTGCCGTCCCAACGCACACTGCCCTGCAACAGGAAACACGCGGCGCCAATCAGGGCACCAAGAATTACCATGGGATGCAAACGAATGAGGCGGCGCTTGAAGAATTGCCCTATCGTCAGTCCATCACCCCAACGGCTGTCGTAGGCATAACCGATGACAAAACCCGAGAGCACAAAAAAGAAATCCACAGCCAGATAGCCATGAGGCACAGGAGTCCAGTCGAAGCACTCGAATACATGATATACTATGACAAGAAGGGCCGCTACTCCGCGCAGCCCATCCAGTATAACATAACGGGGTTTAGCCTGAAAGGTTTTCACGATACGCCAGCGTTACACGGGAACGACAAGCATGGGCGTATCGGTCTGGAACAGCACGCGGTGTGCAATGCTGGGATTGAACAGACGCGAGAAAATGGTGGACTTCTTGTTGGGGACAGCTATGAGCTGGACATTCTCATCCTTGGCGAACTGTGCAAAACTCTCCATAAATGTCTTGGCTGCGATGCGTTTGGTCCTGAAGGTGCACTCGGGATAGTGCTCACGGCAGTACTGAACCAGCTGTTGCAGCGACTGGTCCACCAGACGGCGGTCCTTCTTATCGACCACGGGGATAATGGTCACCTCCACGCCGCGCATGTTAAACAGTCGGGCGAAACGGTCAAACGAAATCAAGTCCTGCTGGATGAGGTTAGAGAAAAACGCCACATGTGTAATATCGGTCAGGCCCACATCGGGCATACCGATGGGAACCGTGAATATAGGAAACTTACAGGCATCCATTACCTCACCGGCCACGCTGCCGATGAGATTCTGACGACGGCGGTTGGTGCCACTGGTGCCCATCACGATGAGCGACACGTCATACTTTTGGGCATAGTGCAGAATCTGTTCCTCAGGGATGCCCTCGGTCACCTTGGTCTCGATTTTCACTTTGGGAAGTTCGCCGGCGGCGATTTTGTCCATGAGCATCTTTTTGAATTCGTCCATACGCTCACGGGCATTCTTCTTGATGCTCTTGAAATTGTCCTCGGGGGTCTCATAGCGGTCGCTGCCGAAGGGCAAAGACATCGTGTGCCGCTCATTGATGTAACTGTGAAGCAGCAACACCTTGCCACGGCTGCGACGGGCATATTCCATGCCCAAGCGCACCGACTTGAGTGAATACTTGCCAAAATCAACAGGCAACAACACACACCGTTTGTCACTGGTTGTGGTCTCGGGAGACTCGATAATCTGCAAGGCCTGAGGCAGATCGCGCTCACGGATGCGGACTCTCACGCCCGAAGCAAGGACTTTCTCATCAAGGTTGACGTTGTGCAACTTCACCTCGATGCCCTCCTCTTCAAGAGTGTTCTTGAGTTCTACCGCACGGTTAAACGTGTGGATGGCGACAGTAATCAGTCGGTTAGGGTCGTTGTTGGTCTTGTTGTCCATTGTTGTGGAGATGTATTGATATTAACTTTGCTTCTCAAGAATTTCAAGTGCCATGTCAAGAATCTTGGGATCATCAAGAACCACTAATCCGCCGTTAGGTCCAGGTTCCAAATGAAATCCCATGTGGGTACCCAGTTCATAGTTTGACCCGCCAAAATAGTTTCTCACCGATTCAACCGGCAGGTTAAGTTTATCGGAGATTTCATGGATGGAGCCTTCAGGCAGACTATTCTTAATCTGCCGCAATTCATTGAATGTGATAGTTCTTGACATATCAATAGAGTTTTTAGTGATGACAATTTCTAATTTTCCCCAAAGTTACAACATTTCGCCAATTCCACAAAATAAATTGTCTATTATTAACCAATTAACCAATGTAATAACCAATCCCCATATTCCATAATGCCACATGAGCAGCTCCGTTTTTAACTAATGGGCTAGAAAATATTGAAATTTGAGAAAAAAGATTTATTTTTGTGACGAATAAAAAACATTGACTATGAACCGGAGAGAAATGATCAAGATGACGGGTGCAGCAGCCGTGGGTGCCACGGTGCTGGGAGTGCCCATTGAGGCCAATGCCCAAGGACAGACGAGTGACAAAGCAGGCAATGCCAAACGGCGCCTCAAGATACTGGCCATCGGAGCACATCCCGACGACCCCGAAACCTGCTGTGGCGGCACGATGTGTCTGCTCACCGAGGCTGGCCACGAGGTGGTGTGCGTCTATCTCACGAGAGGCGAGGCTGGCATTCCCGGCATGAGCCACAGCGAGGCGGCAGCCATTCGTGTGGTGGAGAGTGAAAATGCCTGCAAGGTGACAGGCGCCAGACACATCTTCATGAGTCAGGTGGACGGCAACACCGAGGTGAACTTGGAACGCTACAAGGAGATGCGCGAGCTCATCGACCGCGAGAACCCTGACATCGTGCTCACCCACTGGCCACTTGATGGCCACCGCGACCATGCCATCTGCGGCATCCTCGTGATGGACTCCTGGCGACGGCTGGACCGCCGATTCAAACTTTTCTACTTCGAGGCAATGTCGGGCACACAGAGCCAGATGTTCCACCCCACCCACTGGGTAAACATTGAGAGCGTGCTCGAGCGCAAGCATGTGGCATGCAATTGTCACGTGAGCCAGCACATGGAAGACATCTATGAGTGGCATGGCACGATGGAGAAGTTCCGCGGTCTCGAATGCCGATGCAATGCCGCCGAAGCCTTCATGCAGCACAGTGACGCCCTCCCCACCCTGCCTTGATGCATCACTTGAGAGTCCTGTCCAAAACAAAAATACGCTCATTAGTGTCCACTAAAAAATCATAAAAGTTCTTTGAAATTATTGAAATTCAGTTAGTTGCGTCGAATTTTGGGGTGCGACGATTTGAAATTATCTTTGTGGCCATAATCAGACAGTTATGAACAAAGACAAGTACGTTTTTGCCTCTTTAGTCGGGTTCTTAGACAACAAGTTTCGCCATCTCGTTGATAAGTATCAAGGAGACAGATATATAAAGAGCTTCAGTTGCTGGAATCAGTTGCTTTCGATGATGTTCGGTCAACTGTGTAACCGAGAGGATTTGCGGGATCTGGTCGTTGCCCTTGGGGCTCATCAAGGCAAGCTTTACCACCTCGGCATGGGGAAAAGCGTGACGCGAAGCAATCTATCCAAGGCTAACGAAAACCGGGATTATCGCATTTTCGAGGAGTTCGCTTTTTACATGATCAATGAGGCCAGAAAGAAGCGAGCGACCAAGATTTTTGACCTGGACGGCAACGTCTACGCCTTCGATTCCACGACCATCGATTTGTGTCTTGAGGTGTTCTGGTGGGCCACGTTTCGCAAGCATAAAGGCGGCATCAAGATGCATACCTTGTTTGATGTCGAACCGCAAACACCTGCATACGTGCACATTACAACAGCGTCAGTGCATTACAGCAAAGCGATGCCAGAGATCCCTTACGAGAAGGGCGCTCACTATATCTTCGACCGTGGTTACAACGATTTCGGTAACCTCTACAAGATCCATCTGATAGAAGCCTTCTCCGTGGTCAGGGCGAAACGCAATGTCCAATTCAAGGCCGAGCGATGGAAACGGAGGCTTCCTGAAAACGTCCTCTCGGATGCCATTGGGCACTTTACCGTTTATAAAAGCGCTAAGGCTTATCCAGCTGAGATAAGGAAGGTCGTCTATGTAGACCCGGAAACGGACAAGGTGTACATCTTTCTGACGAACGATTTTGAGTCTGATGCCTTGACCATCGCGCTGCTCTACAAATACAGGTGGAGCATCGAGTTGTTCTTCAAATGGCTCAAACAACACCTCAAGATCAAGCGGTTTTGGGGAACTACGGAGAATGCTGTCCGCATCCAAATATACAGTACCATAATCACTTACTGTCTAGTCGCAATCGTGCAACATGACATGAAACTTGAGCGCAGCATATATGAAACGCTCCAGATCCTGAGCATCTCGCTGACTGACAAGACTTCGTTACGGGATCTTTTCGACAAACAGAATTTCAACAATGTCAAAGAGCTCAATGGTTCAAGTGAACCGAGTTTGTTTGAAAATTTTATTTATTAACCGTCCACAATTTTTAGTGGACAGTAATGATCGTGAGTGACAATTAAATTCCGCTTTGCGTAAACGGCAAGAAACGAATAGCGGCCTTTGCGGGGCCGCTATTCGTTATTTACGTTTTTATGATGACTTATACCTGTTTAGAAGGTGAAGCTGGCGCCTGCCATGACGCCGATGCGCTGGGCACCCATGCCGAAGAGCAGGTCATAACGGCGGTTCAACAGGTTATTAGCCTCCAGCCACAGGCTGACGCTGCTGTTAAGGCGGTAGTTGGCCCCTGCATGCAGGTTGATGACATCGTCCATGTTGACGAAGTTATAAGCGGTGCGCAGATATTCGTCACCATCGATGATGTCGTAATGGAATAGAGCCATGCGGCCACCACGGTATTCAAGACCTGCGTTGACGGTCAACGGACGCCATGGGGTGACCTTGAGATCAATGCTGGCAACGGTAGAAGCACGATCCACGCCCAACTTGTAGTTATTATAGTGCTTGTCGCTGTCAAACATCTCGTTGTCGTGGGGAGCATATATAACAGCTGCCGACGCTTCGATGAGCGAACGGAACTTGTAGTTGACCTCGGCGTTGAGGTAATAGCCGCGACTGTCCATGACCTGGTACCTTGACATGAAAGCATGGCGGAGCGCATAAATCATAGGAAGGTCAGTATTACCAGCATAGATAATGCCCGGCTCACCCTTGACTATCGCATAGCCTAACGACACTTTGGCACTTAAGCCCTGGAATGGACCAATCTTGATACCGCCCTCGGCATCGATGGGTGTATAGACACTGCCATAGAGCAACAGCGGGTCGTCATAGCGGTAATTCACGAAGTGCTTGCCCTGACGATAGCCCAGCACCTTGCCACCAAGGGCATTGCCGAAAAGCGTAAAACCGTCAACCAATGACAGATTAGCACGCACGTTGGGCGACAGGCGGAAGGCAGCACCGTCACTGAAACTCAAATGGGCATTCAAGCCCAACTGGAGCTTGAACATGTCACCACGGATAGTATAGGTGGGCGAGAGGGTAATCATGCCCGACTCGTCAAACAAGTCATAATCGCTACCCGACTTAGCTTTTGTGCCACGACGAAGGTACTCACCCTTGATGGCCAAAGCCGCTGTCGTCAATTCGGTCAGGTCATAAGAACCTCCCAGGTTAAGGATGCCCCAATTGTCGTGCACACCTTTCTTGTACAGATTATCGAAAGGCTTGTCATGAGCCGCATGACCATACTGGAGACCTACATTATATTTCAACGGATTGTCACGCAGCATGAACTGGCTGGCCCAACCGGCATTGATGTTGAAGTTGGTGAAAGTCTGCTTTTCGGTGTTCCAATCGTAGGGGGCAGTGTAATACTGCTGATTCTCTCCATCAATTATAACCTGGTTCTGGGGCACATTGATTCTGTTCCAACCACCGTAGTAGTTGTAGATATCGATATGTCCCTTGGCACCCAGTGTGAGGGTGCCGTTGCCCAAGGCGCGGCTGTAATCCACAGCAAGTGTATTGTCGTTGTACTTCTGCTTGTTGCGGTTCTCGTCAAGGGTGATGACCTTGCTGGGATTCTTGCTGTTCCATGTGCTGTTGTGGTTGAGCCAAACACCCAGTTTTTCCCGCTCCTCGTCAATGATGCGGTAGCCGAAGTCCACACGGAAGTTAGCCTGAGTTCCTGCGCCAATGTCCAAATAACCGCGCTTGTCGCTGAAGTTGTGCGCCGTGCGGTAGCCATAGGGCAGCAACGTCGGAATCGAAGTGGGGACCTCGATGGGAGAAATCAAGTCAGTGTAACCCAGAGGGTTCTTTTTCCCAGTCGTTGCGGGTTTGACGACTTTAGGCAACTCGTTTTTCTTGACAGCCTTCTTCTGCAAGGGCTCAATATCCTTCTCAAGGGTAATTTCCTTGTTCAGATTCTTGTTGTCCTGTGAATATGCCACATTCAGGGCGAATGCAGCCATCAACGCAGCGATATATATCTTTTTCATCTTCATCGGTGTCACAACGTTTTATTTATTCTTCTTGTTACTCTTCTTTTTTCCGTTATCGGTGCTGGAGTTGGAGGTTGACGAACTGTTGTCGCCTTTCCACTTTTTCAGGCGGGTCTCAATATCGTTAAAGATATCCTTCTCCTTGCCGGGATAGTTGCTCTTGAGGCTCTGCAGGTAGTCTCGTGCCTGGGCGACATTTCCTTGCTTGTAATACACGTCGGCCAGTGTAATGAAACTGCGGGCTAGCCAGTAGGTGTGCGGTGTGCCGGCCTCGATGAGGGCATTGACGGTTGCCTCGGCTCCACTGTAGTCACCCAATTCATATTGCATTCTTGAGAGCTCGGCTGATGCTTGAGCGCCATATTCGTTTGAGGGGTCCTTGGCCAGTGACTTGAAGGCGGTTTCGGCTTCCTTGGCTTTGCCCACCTGGGCCAGAGCGAGTGCCCTGTCAAGGATCACCTCTTTTTCCTCATTGGCAGTCAAGCCGCCACGGTCAAGCAACGATGTGGCAATCGACTGCACCTCATTCCATGTGCCCATCTGCTTAGCCACACGCATCGCGCCAAGCAGGGCCAGTGTGCGGTTGTCGTCGCTGGAAGCACGCTCGGCAAGCTCCTTATAGCTGCGGATGGCCTCTTCGTACTTGCCCTGACGTGTGAGAATGTCACTGCGCATCGCCAGTGCATCCTGTGCATAAGAAGCATCGCCACCTGCCTGGAGCGCCTCGTCAATGGCTGACATTGCCTCGTCATAGTTACCCTTGCCATAGTGATAGCGGGCAATATAGTATTTAGCCTTGGCTACATAGGAGCCAGCAGGATAGTCCTTGATGTATTGCTGCATCTTGTCAATGCTGGGCTTGGTATCAATTGCAGCTTTCTCGGCGGCCTCAAAGGTGAGACGTTCTACCTCGTTCACATCGATCTTGGGTGCATTGGGCACACTGTTGAGGAATTTGCCGAATTCAGCAAGCTGACCACGATCGGCATAGATGAGTTTCATGTCCTCGGCAGCAGCCTGGGCCTCGTCGCTGGTAGGATATTGCTTGATGACCTTCTTATAGGCATCGATGGCGGCATCCTCCTGATTCATGCTCTTGTTAACCAAAGCGGTTTGGAGGAGTCCCTTACGGGCCTCAACGCTCTTGGGATAGCTCTTGAGCAAGGTGGCATAGGTGTCAAGTGCATCATTGCTCTTGCCCAACATAGCCTGGGCATTGCCCTTCTCCAGCATTGCCTGGGGAGCCAGGTCGCTCTTGGGGTAGGCCTTGATGAGAGCATCCATCTGCTGGATCTCATCGGCATACTGGTGATTCAAACCCATCATGATACCCTTCTGGTACATGGAATAGTCGCCGCTGGTGTTCTTGTCAACCCTCAACGCCTGGTCATAAGAGGCCTGTGCACCACTGAAATCCCGCAGATAGTATTGCGCTTGACCTAGGCCCTGATATGCGCTTGCTGCCGTTTCGTTGCTCAACTGCTTGCTGGCAATGGCATTCTGGAATGCAGTTTTGGCCTCGGCATAGCGATTCTGGTTCAACAGGCTGTACCCCAAATTGTACTGGGCAATGCCATAGTTTTGATCGTTCTTGTCGGTTGCTTTGACATACTCTTGCTGATTGGCAATCGCCTCCTTGTAATCTCCAGTCCTGTACTGGGCCTCGGCCAACCACAAGCGGCTTTCACGCAGCACGGCCTTATCATAGTTGCCCACAGCGATGGCTTGCTTGAAATAGTTAGCGGCTTCGGTGTTGCGGTTATTGGACAGAGCCTGAACGCCCAGATTATACAGCACATTCTGCTTCGCCTTGAGTACCGGCGCGCCCGGCTGTTTGATTCGGTTGATACTAGTCAGAGCACGTTGATAGTCGGTCGTATTCATGAAAGCATCCACAAGATATTCTTCCACATTATTCTTATAACGCGAGTTAGGATACTCATTCAAGAAATCCTCAAACAAATCAACGCTCCTGTCAAACGGAGTGTGGGCGCCCTTGCTCATACCGACAGCATAGTTATAGAACGCCATTTCCTTCACGTCCTTGTCAAAATTCATCATCGCTGCCTCATGGAATGCCATATTGGCACCGCTCAAGTCGCCAAGCTGACGCTTGGACTGACCTATATAGAAACGTGCGCTCTGTGTTAAGGCGTCACTCTCGTCGGTAACCATCAGCATGTTATTGACCGCCGCCTGATAATTTCCGTCACGATAGTCCAGCACACCCAGAGTGTAGGCCGCAGTCCTGTAAGGATCGCCCTCGGGGTTGTCCATGTAACGCCTGAGGTAAATGCGCGCTTGCGCATCATTTCCCAGATGATAGTAACTCTCGCCGACCAATCGGTTCAACTCAGCGTCAAAGTAGTCATTCTGGTGCTGCTCAAGCAGGTTCTTGCCGGTTTCGATTACCTGACGGTAATGCTTCATGTTATAGTCAATCTGCGCCAGGTAGTATTGCGATTGGTAACCCAGCTCACTCTCCTGAGGGATGCGGCGGAATTTCTCCTGAGCTTCCTGATAATCTCCCCTGGCATAGTCGAGATAAGCCTTATAGAAGTCACTAGCGCCGCCATACCGTGAACTGTTTTCAAGTTCATAGTACTGCCTCTCGGCCTCACGGAAGTTGCCCAAACGCAAATTACAATAGGCACGACGATATTCCAGATCCTCGTCTTTGTCCAAGTCAAGTGAGCGGTTGCGCACAAGAGAATAGCTGACTAATGCACTCTCCCACTGCCCGCGATAGAAGTAATAATTACCAATCCTCATCTGAGCATCCATCGCCAACGACGATGCAGGATAGTTGTCGATGAACTGCAACAGGGCGTCAATACTGGAATCGTCTCCGCGCTCAAAACGGCTCAAAGCGATGTAATAGTCGGCTTGCTCGCGCATCGAAGCATCGGCGGGGAGTTGCTTGAGGTGCTCCAACTGGTCGATGGCACCCACATAGTTGCGGGATTCATACATTTGTTTGCCACGCTCAAGATACCCTAAGGCCTCACTTGAAATCATGGCAGGCTGACCTAAAGCCACAGCCGGAGTAGCGAGAGCCACTGACAACAAGACTTTCTTGATCTTTTTCATAATGTCTATCGTGTTCTTTTTATTTGATTTCTTCATTACCATGCCACATCACGGGCATTGCTTATCGTCACATTAATAATAACTGCAAATATAGCCATAAATTGCCAATTGCGCGCACACATCGTCTAAAATAATCCTAAAAAAACACGATAAATGTTGACTCACTGCCGCCAATTCCCTCCCAAAAACGATGAAATCTGCCCCAAAACAGATGTTCCAAAATTGTCCTTGAAGATAAAATAATCAGAGTTTTTCAAGAAAAAGCGATTTCTTTTTTTGGTATAATGCAAAAAATATCTACCTTTGCGTGGTTTTTTGGCGAAATGCCTTATTATTGACTGAAATAACGTAATATAAATAATTGTAAATGGCTACATTAGAGAAAATTAGGCAGAGGAAAAAAATCCTTGCCATCGTGATCGGTGCCGCATTGCTCGCCTTCATTATTGAGGTCGGTATCGAAGCCATCGGTCGTTCCGGTGGAAACAGTGCTGCCGCTAATGTCGGTAGTGAGAAGATTGACATTATGACTTTCCAGCGTCGCGTGGAGCAAGCTGCTGCCGAAGACCAGCAGAATGACAAGATGACTGATGGCGCACTGCGTCAACAGCAAGTGCTGGACGAGATGATCAACGAGAAGCTGCTTGAGCAGGAGTTTGCCAAATTGGGCATTACTGTTAGCGACAAGGAAATCAGCGAGTTGATGATCGGTAAGAACCCCGCTCCCGCCGTTGCACAGTTTGCACAGCAGGCAGGTGCCAAGTCTCCTGCAGACCTTTATGATTTCATCATGAACCCTGGCAAGCAGGGTGTTCAGGAGTCACAGGTAGCAGAGCTGCGCAACCAGTGGAACAAACTGAAAGCTGATCTCACCAAACAATACATGTTCTCCAAGCTGCAGAACCTGGTGGCCGGCTGTATGCAGGCCAACGACCTGGATCTTGCACAGCTTGCCGAGGAAGAGGCCACCACCAACATTGTCACTTTCGCCAAGAAAGACTATTCAACGCTTCCTGATGACAAATATCCGGTAACCGACGAAGAGCTCAAGGCCGAGTGGGAGAAGCTCAAACCCATGTTCAAGACCGATGAAGAAGTGCGCGTGATCCACTACATCGCTGTTGACATCAAGCCCAACGCCGAGGATATCGCTGCTGCCAACAAGATCGCCGATGCCGCCTATATCGCCTTGCAGAAGGGACGCGGCGTTGACTCGGTACGCCTGTTAGGAACCGTGCATGTTGACACTGCCAAGATGGAGCAGAAGAGCCTTCCCGTTAAGGTTCGCGACTTCTTCACCAGCGCCGAGGTCGGAACGACCCGCCGTGACAGCACCGTCGACAACCACTATGTAATGTACAAGCTCATCAACAAGCAGGTCAGCCTCGACTCCATTGAATTTGACTATGTCATCATCCAAGCCGATGCCAAGACTCAGAAGGCCGCCCTTGATCAGCTCAACTCAGGCAAGACACTGGACGACATCAAGAAGGCCTATCCCCAGAAGGTGGACGGCAAGCTTGGCGACTGGCAGCGCATCTACAACGCTCCCGACTCGATGAAGAACAAGATCGCTAATGCTGAAGTCGGCAAATTCTTTGTGTATAACAGCAATGAGAATGGCGCAACCATGATGAGAGTCAACCAGAAGAAGGCCCCCAAGATGTTCTACACGCTTGCTACCATCAGCTATGATGCTTATGCCAGCACCAAGACTAGCGAGGCCCTTCGCGACAAGTTCCAGGACTTCCTGAACAAGAATAAGACTGCAAAAGACTTTGAGGAGAATGCTGCAAAGGCTGGTTTCAACGCTACCGAGATGATGATCAGCCCCAGCACCGCTCAGATTGGTTTAGGCCAGTTCGGACAAGGCGGTATCAAGGATTCTCGCAAAGCTGTCAAGTGGGCGTTTGATTGCAAGAAGACAGGTGAAGTTTCACCCATCTTCAGCGACAACAACGACGTGCTGCTTGCCGTTGCACTCGATGACATCTATAAGGACGGATACCTGCCCTATAACTTCTCTCAGGGTAAGGAATTCCTGACCCAGAAGATTCGCAACAGCAAGAAGGGTGACGACATGGTGAAGCAGTATCAGGGCAAAGCTAAAGACCTGAACGGATATGCAGCAGCCATGGGCGTACAAGTAGATACTGCAAGCGTTGTATTCGCAGCCAACGGCAATCCCAAGATCGGCAGTGAGCCCGGCTTGATTGGCCGCATGTCTGTTGCTAAGCCTGGTGTGCTTCAAGGTCCCACCAAGGGTATGAATGCAATGTTTGTTTATCAGGTTGAGAAGCAGGAGAAATCCGAGCGCCAGCCCAGCAAGGAAGAGCTCACTAACCGCTATGCTCAGCGTCGTGGCGCACAAATCTTTGCTAACCCGAGCAACATCTACAGGATTCTCTCCAAGGCCACCAAGGTCAAGAAGCACCTCATCGATTTCTATTGATCTATTTTCATAATAGACATTAGTCCATAACTCGACAAGTCCCGCAGACACCGTTCTTGCGGGACTTGTTTTTAATGAAAACTAATTTTTCAAGCCTTGAATGAGGTCTATCTCAAAAAAAAAGTCTAATTTTGGAGGTTAAACCAAAAACATTACCTTTTCACATGTCTACAGTCAACGAACGACAAGACGAAATCATTGAAGAATTTGAAGGTCTGGACGACTGGATGGACCGCTACAGTGTCATCATCGACATGGGCAACGCCATGCCCGCGCTCGACGAGCAGTACAAGACCGCCGACAACCTGATCGACGGCTGCCAAAGCCGCGTGTGGCTGCAGGCCGACTGCATTGACGGACGCATGCGCCTGCAGGCCGACAGCGATGCCATCATCGTCAAGGGCATCATCTCGATGCTCGTGCGCGTGCTCGACGGCGCCACGCCTCAGGAAGTCCTCGACACCGACCTCTACTTCATTGAGCGCATCGGTCTGCGCGAGCACCTGTCACCCACCCGCAGCAACGGCCTGTTGGCGATGATCAAGCAGGTGCGCGCCTACGCCATCGCCTTCCAGGCGCGCGAACACGGCGGCTGTTGACACAACGACGACAATAACATTATTAATATATTAATTAATCAAAACGCTAACAATTATGTTTGAAAACCAACCAAAAGGACTTTTCGCGTTGGCATTGGCCAACACTGGCGAGCGCTTTGGCTACTACACGATGATTGCCGTGTTCGCCCTGTTCCTGAGGTCAAACTTCGGTTTTGACCCCAAGTGGGCCGGGGAAATCTATGGAGATTTCCTCATGCTCGTGTACTTCCTCCCGATTCTGGGTGGCTATCTTGCCGACAAGTTCGGCTTTGGCAAAATGGTGACCACCGGTATCATCATCATGTTCATCGGCTATCTGTTGCTGTCCATCCCATTGGGCGGCGCCACAGCAGGTATTGTTGCGATGCTGGCTGCCTTGTTGCTCATCAGTTTGGGTACAGGTCTGTTCAAGGGTAACCTTCAGGTGATGGTAGGTAACCTCTATGACGACCCGCGTTATGCAAACCAGCGCGATGCCGGTTTCTCGTTGTTCTACATGGCCATCAACATCGGTGCGCTGTTCGCCCCGACTGCTGCCGTCAAGATCACCGAGTATGCCCAGACGCATCTGGGTTACACCGCTCCTGGTGAGGCTTATCACTTTGCATTCATGGTCGCTTGCGCGTCATTGGTGCTCTCAATTGCCATTTATTATGCCTTCCGTGGCACCTTCCGCCACACCGAGGACACCGGCAAGAAGGGCGGTAAAGCCGCTGCTGCCGCAGCCGAGCCCGAGTTGACCAAGGAAGAGACCAAGCAGCGCATCGTGGCCCTGTTGCTCGTGTTCGCCGTGGTTATCTTCTTCTGGATGGCCTTCCACCAGAACGGTCTGTCGTTGACCTACTTTGCCGACGAGTTCACTGCCAAGAGCGCTTCGGGCGTGCACACCATGCCGTTCGACGTGATCAACCTGGTGATGCTCATCCTGATTGTTTATGCCGGCTTCTCGCTCTTCCAGAGCAAGACGGGCAAGGGTAAGGGCATCTCGGCCGCCATCATCGTGGCAGCCCTGGCCGTGCTGGGTTACAAATTCACCCGCGCCACCGGCTCCGTCGATATCTCGGCCCCGATTTTCCAGCAGTTCAACCCGTTCTATGTGGTAGCGTTGACGCCCGTGTCGATGGCTATCTTCACTTATCTGGCCAACAAGGGCAAAGAGCCCTCGGCACCCCGCAAGATTGCCTACGGTATGCTTGTAGCTGGCGCTGCCTTCTTTATCATGCTGTTTGCATCCCAAGGGCTGCTCACGCCTAATGAACAGGCCGCTCTCGTCGATAAGGGAGAACTCGGACCGTTGGTATCCCCCTACTGGCTGATTTCGACCTACCTGGTACTGACATTCGGTGAACTGTTGCTCTCGCCCATGGGCATCTCGTTTGTCAGCAAGGTGGCTCCTCCCAAGTACAAGGGTCTGATGATGGGTGGCTGGTTTGGTGCCACCGCCATCGGCAACAAGTTGGTGAGCGTCGGCGGTTACTTGTGGGGTGATCTGCCCCTGTGGATTGTTTGGACTGTCTTCATCGCAGTCTGCCTCGCCGCAGCCGTCTTCATGTTCGTCATGATGAAGCGCCTGGAAAAAGTCGCCAAGTAATTATCAGTAATTGCGAGCCTGAGGCTCGCAATACCTCGACAACCGCAACAGTCCCGCCCAAAAGGACGGCAGCGGTAGCCCGTCGGAGTATTGCGAGCCTCTGGCTCGCTTTTTTTGCCTTATCTCGAAAAAAGTGAAGTGAGGCGGCCTGAAAAACGAGAACTTCTTTGTACCTTTGTGCTTTAATTCTGTAAACAAATGGAAGAGGTAACTTATCAGGGCCTTACGTTTGAGCCCTACATCAGACGTGAAGAAATTGCCAAGCAGGTGTACCGTCTTGCTCAGGACATTAAGCGCGATTATGCTAACAAGAACCCTCTTTTCCTGTGCGTACTCAACGGTTCATTTATCTTTGCTGCCGACCTGTTCCGCGCGTGCGGCCTTCATGATGCCGAAATCACATTCATTCGATTCAAGTCCTATGACGGAATGTCCTCAACGGGCAACGTAAAGGAAATCATGGGCCTTAGCGAGGACATCACTGGGCGACACGTTCTCATCGTTGAGGACATCATCGACAGTGGTATCACTGCTGCGCAGTTGCGCAAGGAACTCGCCAAGCAGAATCCCGCATCGGTCAAGATGGTTTCGTTGCTCTTCAAACCCGAATCACTGACCGTGGGCAATGCTCCCGAATATGTTGGTTTCGAAATTCCCCCGAAGTTCATTTTGGGCTACGGCCTTGACCTTGACGGTCTGGCACGCAACCTGCCCGACATTTATGTGCTGAAGGAGAAATGAGAATGCAGGCCATAAGGTTTGTGAGATTGCACATTATTTTAATATAAAGAACACTTAATAATTAAATCAGAATAATATGTTGAACATTGTCATTTTTGGTGCGCCCGGATCGGGCAAAGGCACCCAAAGCGATAAACTCATCGAGCACTATAAGCTCTTCCACATCTCAACTGGTGATGTGTTGCGCGACAACATCCGCCGTGGCACCGACCTCGGCAAGACAGCCAAGGGCTACATCGACCAGGGTCAACTTGTGCCAGACGAACTCATTATCGACATCTTGGCTCAAGTGCTTGACGAAAACAAGGACAAGGCAGGCGAGGGCGTTATCTTTGACGGTTTTCCCCGCACGATTCCCCAGGCCGAGGCTCTCGAGCAGCTGCTCGCTGACCGCGGCACCCAAATTGATGCCGTTGTAGGTCTTGAAGTTCCTGAGGATGAACTCATCAAACGCATCCTGCTTCGCGGCCAGATGAGCGGCCGTTCCGATGACAACGAGGAGACTGCCCGCAAGCGCCTGGAGACCTACCACAACCAGACGTCTCCATTGAAAGCCTACTATGAAGAACAGGGAAAGTACCGCGCCATCAACGGATTGGGTAGCATTGACGGTATCTTTGACCTGATCAAGGAGGCTTTGGACAACAACTGATTGCGAGAAATGACGGCTAGATAGTGGGCGAGAGCAAGCGACAAGAAGCCAGCCTGTGGCAACGCATAGGTCAAAACATACGTTACTGCATCAATGGCGTGTGGGAAGACACTCGTACGCTCTGGTCGGTTAAGACAGTTAAAATCATCAACTTGAGTGTACGGTCTTTTTTAGACCGCGACCTCCAGCAACGTGCCGGTTCCCTCACCTATAACACAGTATTGGCGATTGTACCGGCGCTGGCTATGCTCTTTGCCATCGCACGGGGATTCGGATTCCAAAATCTGATGCAAACGCAGCTGTTCCGCTACTTCCCTGCACAACAGCAGGCGCTGGAAACGGCCCTCAACTATGTCGACAATTATCTGTCCCAGGCTTCGCAGGGGGCGTTTATCGGCATCGGTGTGGTTTTTCTGCTGTGGACACTTATCTCGCTGATGAGCAATGTTGAGGACACTTTTAATCACGTGTGGAGTATTACCACCAAGCGTTCTTTTCGCCGCAAACTCACCGACTATACAGCACTGTTCCTGCTGTTGCCGTTGCTCATGGTTTGCTCGGCCGGTATTACCATCTTCATGAGCGATGCGGTGCAACGCATGTTCGAGTTCAACGCCTTGTCACCCATGAAGCACCGTTTGCTGGCCTTCATGCCCACCATCATATCATGGATTATATTTACTGCTGCCTATTATCTGGTTCCAAACACCAAGGTCAAATTTAAGGGAGCATTGTTTTCCGGAGTGTTGTGTGGCACGCTTTTTCAAGTAGTACAATGGCTTTTCGTCACAGGTCAGGTCTATGTTTCAAAATACAATGCCATCTATGGTAGTTTTGCTTTTCTTCCCTTGCTGCTGATATGGCTGCAATTGTCATGGCTCATTGCACTCGCAGGTGTGGTACTCACTTATGCCTGGCAGAATTTTGACAGCTTTGCCTATCGGGACAAGGCCAAAGAGATGTCCCAAAGCTACACAAACAATCTCGCAATTGCTGTGCTCACCCAAGCTGTCAAGCGCTTCAAATCGCAAAACGGATTGTTGACACGCAGTGATATCATCCGCAACTATGACATACCCGGGACATTGGCCGATCGATTGCTGAGCAATCTGCAGCAAGCAGGACTGCTCAACCGGGTTAGTCAGGACAATGGCGACAAAGAGGAATATGCCTTCCAACCCGCCTTTGACCCCGACGACTTCACATTGAATGATACACTCAAGAGACTGGCAAGAATTGGCAAGAGCGGCTTTATCCCAAAAGCCGATACCAGCTTTACCAAAGTTTGGTCAGCAATCAAAGCAATACAGGACATCCAGCAACAGGCAAACGACATTCCTCTACTGGATTTGCCTGATGCAGACAACGCCCAGACCGACATTTGTGACGAGACAAAATGAAAAAAAACGGCAAATGCCCGTTATTTTGATAAAAAGTAGTATCTTTGCAGCCGAATCCGAACCGAATGCCTGAATGGTGGAATCGGTAGACACGAGGGACTTAAAATCCCTTGGCCATTGCGGCCGTGTGGGTTCAAGTCCCACTTCAGGTACCATTAAAGGTTGATAATCAATTGATTATCAACCTTTAATATTATATCACAAGATGTTCCTTCCTTAGTTTTACTTCATCACCTCAATGATTGCTTTTCCCAAGTGATTAACGATATCTCCTGCAATCATGCCATAAGTGCCATGCTCCTGGGCGGCAAGGTCACCCGCCAATCCATGCAGATATACGCCTAAAACAACAGACCAATCGGCCGCATAATTCTGTGCGATGAGCGCCGAGATTACGCCCGTCAAGACATCACCGCTGCCGGGGGTCGCCATGCCGGCATTGCCACTACTGTTTACATATACCTTACTGTCGGGGCGCACCGTCATGGTGTAATGTCCCTTGAGCACAATTGTAATCTTATAAAGTTTGGACACATCGATGGCCTTCTTGAGACGCTCTTCATCGGTGTTATGCTCTCCGAAAAGGCGGTCAAACTCAATGGCATGAGGCGTTATGATAGAACGCGGTGGGATGCTCTTGAGCAACATGGGACGACGAGCGATGCAGTTGAGGGCATCAGCATCCAATAGACATGGGCGCCTAAAGTTCATAATAAATTGATGAACAGCTTCAAGTGTTTCATCGTTCACGCCCATCCCAGGTCCTAACGCCACAACACTATATGGGTGACGAAGGTCTATCGATGAGGTCACAATCTCGTTGCGATCAGGCTCAAAAAGAGCCTCAGGAACTGCTGTCTGCAAAACCTGATAACCACAACGCGGGGCATGAACAGTCACCAAGCCCGCACCGGTTCGCAATGCTGCTTTAGCGGCTAACACAGCCGCGCCCATCATGCCATAGCTGCCTGCAATGAGCAACAACGTGCCATTATCATACTTGCTGATAAACGGATTGCGGGGCCGCATTACCTCATGCACATCATCACGCTCAATCAGGTAAAAATCGGTCGGCGTGCGTGCCATACTCTCGCGGTCCATTTCGATGTCCAACACTTTGCACTCGCCCACACAGTCGGCATTCTCGGCAAAGTAAAATGCAAGCCGCTTGCTTTGATAGGTCAGCGTCAAGTTAGCATGAATGATATTGCGACGGTCATTACCGACGTTCCACTCACCGAACATTCCAGACGGGATGTCAATGGAGACCACGTAGGCACCACTGGAGTTAATATATTGGACCAGTGAGGTATAGCCGCCCTTCAACGGAGTTCTCAGTCCATTGCCGAAGATGCCGTCAACAACCACATCGTTCTCATCAAGTTCAGGCGGATCAAAGGTCTGAATCACCTCAACGAAGTTAATATCCTCGCCCACTGTTGACAACAGGCGGTCACGGTTAGCCAAACAACATGGCGACAGCTGAGCTGACTTGATGTTGAATAGATAAACCTCGGGGCGGTAGCCCTGCTCATACATCATGCGCGCCACAGCAAGCGCATCAGCGCCATTATCGCCAGGTCCTGCAAAGAACACAAAACGCTTGGATGTTCTCCAACGCGAAATCAGTTCATAGGAGACGGATGAAGCCGCGCGCTCAATGAGGTCGAGCATCATGATATTTTCTTTTTCCACAGTCCGGTCGCCAATTCGCCGCAACCCATCATTTGTGAATATTTTCATTGCTATCGAGAAGATTTCAAGTTACGTAATAAGAGAGAGCAAAATTACTTCATTTTTATCAAATAGAGAACAAAAAAAACAAAAATCTGATGACAAAATAATTCACCTCTCAACCAAAGTTAAGTTTTTATAAGCCAAAACGATAAAGTGTACTTAACCAAGTGACTCAAAAAGAGATAAAAATCAACTAAATTACCCAAAAAATCATTGAAAACACGAAATATAATGAATAGCATACAAACTTTTTTACTAACTTTGCGGCCGAATTTTGAAACATAATCAATTTATTATTAATATGCGACATAGAATACTTATGATTTCAACATTGGTGTTGATGAGTGCCATTTCTTGGGCGCAGTCTATCAACATCGGTGGGCACAAGGCTGTTCAGGACAACCGATACCACATCTGGTTGTGCAGCATTCCGAAATCCAATTTCGGCAATGACTTCACCGCGACAGTCAATTATCCTGATTCCCTGAATGACTTCGCCATCGACGGTTTATCTGTCGCTAACGGCGATACCGTAGTGTTTGCCGCTGTTGAGGGCGGTAAAGACTACACTGTCACTGCCTATGTGGGTGACAGTCTGATTACAGGCAACATTACTTTCACATGGCTGCCCGTAGTTGAGTTGGAAGGCACATTCGGCGATTACTACCAATATGGCACAGTTACCGTCAATGAGCCCGATTCGGCCTATGCCGAACCCTTGATGGCCAAACTCAAATGGCGCGGAAGCAACACCAACGCGCGCCCCAAGAACAAACGCAACTACCGCATCAAGTTTGTCAACCCCGAGGATAGCACCAAAGAAAACCATCGTTTCTTCGGTCTGCGCAATGACAACTGCTGGATTCTGGACGCCGGACAACAGGATTTCCTTCGTGTTCGCAATAGAGTGAGCGCCGACTTGTGGCTTGACATGGCACGTCGTCCATGGTACAGTGACACCTTGGCCAATGTCCGCAATGGCTCCCGTGGCCAGATGGTAGAAGTACTGCTTAACGGCGAATATGCTGGCATCTACAATATGTGCGAACCAATTGACCGCAAGCAATTAAAACTCAAGCGCTACGATGAGGAGACCAATACCACTAATGGTGCATTATGGAATGCTTACACTTGGTCACGCACTGTAACAATGAGTGAGCCTAAGACTCTTATTCTCAATAGCAGATATTGGGATGGCTTCGAAGTTAAATATCCTGACTTTGATGAGATCAAAAGATCAAACTGGTATCCTCTTGCCGATGCTGTTTGGTTTGCCAAGCGCGCAGACAACGATGAAACCGTGTACAACGACAGCATTGCAGACTACTTTGACATGCCTGTCATGGAAGACTATTACATCTTCATCGCGACAATCCAAGCCTTGGACAACGATGCTGCGAACCTCTACTATGCCTGCTATGACTTGAATGACAATCGCAGACTCACTATGGTGCCTTGGGATTTAGATGTCACCCTTGGTCAAGACTATTCTCCAACTGCAAACGATCCCGAGAAGATTAAACCTGAACGATTGATGGACTGGGTATCCCATCTGCCAATGCTGCACATGATGCAGAACGCGACTTATCGCTCCGAGATCATTAATCGTTACTGGGAGCTCCGTGAGACCACACTTAACACCGATAGCCTTGTTAACCGTTATCGCTCTGCCATCGATAACCTGGAGAATTGTGGTGCTGCCGCACGCGAAGAACTTCGGTGGAGCAGGAACTCCGATCTGGGCTATAAGGTCCTCGACTTGAGCAATGAGATGGACTATGTGGAAGACTGGCTCCGTCGTCGCATGCCATTCCTTGATGAATATGTATTCACCGACACCCCCCCCAAACCCATCAAGGGTGACGTCAATGGTGACGGCGAGGTTAACATCGCTGACGTGAATGCCCTAATCGACATCATTCTGGGCGGTGAAGACAAGTCTGAAGGCCGTTCAGATGTGAACGAGGACAATGAGGTCAATATTGCAGACATCAACTCTGTCATCGACATCATCTTTAATATTATCCGATAGAGCACTCAAAGAAAGATTACTGAGTCCCAAAAGTGCAATAAAGACTTTTGGGACTCTCTTTATACATTCATAAAAAACAAACAAGACGCAACTCACAATGAGTCACGTCCTGTCCTACTCTGTGATTCGCGTGGGATTATAACCCTATGCTGATAATCAATTAGTTATAAAATCAATCTTCAAAAAGGTACTAAAAAGGTACTAAAAAAGGCTGGCACCCCATCCCTGGGAATCCAGCCAAACCAAATAAAATGATTCATTCGCAATTACCATGCAGCGTTGCTTAAACTCGCTTATAGATGGAAGAAATTAGATGAAATCACGCTCTTTGAATTTGGTCTCGACATCGCTCTCGATGTTGCCCCAATACCAAAGGTGTTGCTCGTTGAGGGAGCCGTCATCGTTGGTGCAGCCGTTGCGGTAGAAATATTCTTTCCACGCAAGCATTCCATTTCGACGATTGAAATTGTAGCCGGGAAGAGTTTCGGCCAATTTCTTGAAGTTCTTCTCAATCTCCAACACTAAAGCGATGGCCTTTTCAGCTGCTTTGCCTTTCGGCCTGTAGCTGTGGCGATCCTTGAGCCTCTTGCGTACCTTTTCGCCCATCGTGAAAACACCATCGGCAAAGTCGAAGTCATTCACGACATCCCGAATCAGGCGAGAAACCTGATAAGGGGTAATAGTCAATTTATCAAGCAATAACTTGCGGTCATCGTCCTTGATTTCAACAAAGCCGTATGCGTCTTTTTGAGCTATCCACTCAGGGAAAAACAGCTTGCCGAAGATTTCGTTCAATGTTTCATTGATGAAGTCTTTGGGAAATCGCCTAATCCCTAACGCATCGATAACCATATTGCGGAGCTTGATACTCGGACGCCATCCACAGGGTACCGTAGGACGCTCCCCATCATCGAGGGTGGCGGCTATGCAAAACTCACGATTTGCAAGTTCAGGGCGGTCAAGAGCCACAATCTTTGAGAAATTGCGTGTCAGCTTTTCGGCGGCCTCTTGGACTGCATCCATCTCGAACTTGTAGTTCGCTTCGTCAAAATACAGGTAACTCATATCTTCAGAATTTATGTTTTACCTGTAATGGATAATAGGGCCTCGGTGTCCCCCATCGATGGAACGCCGCCCCTGTCCCGTGACCTCGACTGCAAGTTTCCGCAGTTCGGCCTTCAGAGCATCGTGCGCAGCGTTGAAACCCTGTAGAATACTGCTCCCTTCGCAGCTACGGCCGCAGCGCATAGCTACGGCTGAAGCGACAAACTCTCGCAGTTCGTCCAAACCTCTGACGCAGCCTATCAAGATGTCGGCTGCATCGTCTCCTGTTGTCAAATTTGCCATAACTTAAAACTAAAAATAAAAGTAAAACCAAAAATAAAAGTAAACATCAGCAAAGATATAAAAACATTGCGACGTGTGCAAAACATTGGCACACAAGTTTTCATATCCCTTTTTTTATTCTTTCTATATAATCGTTTATATCGTTTTCCATCGTTTCTTTCTTGCGTGCCTTATCGAGCTGACGTTGCGCTTTATTAAAGCGTGCTTTCCAGAGCTGCCTATGCAGTTCATGGTGGCACTCGAAGCACAATGCCATGAGGTTGCTCTCATCGTAGGCCAGAGCTTCCATCTCTTCCCTGGTGTGGGCACTCTCGATCGGGACGATGTGGTGAACCTCGATAGCCTTGCGAGGTCTCTGCCCTCCGGCGATATAGTCCTTGATGCACTGCTCGCAGAAGCCGCCGTTGTCGATGGCGTTCTTCAGCATCTTCATGCGCCGAAGCTTCTGCCACTTCTTGCCTGTGATGATGCGTCGGTATTCAGGATTTGCTCTTTTCTTTCTCATATAATCATCAATTCGGTTAAACTTCGCCCCGAAGTTCAAAATATATTGTTCCAAACGCATGGGGGGTGGGGTTTACCTCCCCTCGCTCTCTCCAAAAAAACGCCCCCCCTCTAATGACCACCGCGGCGATCATGCCTTTTTGGTATCGTTGAATCTATGTTATTTAGTTATAGGTTATAATGGCGTTATTTTATTGGTAATCAAATGATTAATATATAACTCTGGTATAACCTTTATTATTGTTATACCGCTATGCCATTATAACTATCTAATAGCCAATTCATTGCAACGTATATAACCTATAACCAATAATCTCAAATCCCTAAACTATAACCTGGGTATCGTCTCGGGTTCCTGGTTGCGATATTACCTGCTATTTATCACTTTGCTAATATATGCCTGAGACACTCCCAACGCTCGACCTAACGCTGATTTGTTCAAGCCTGGCTTTATTCTATATAGCTGCCTTATAGTCTCCATCAACGTTGGCTCCCCTCGCTTATCATCGTGCAAGATCTTGAGCAACGCCGCCTTTTGCCCGACGATAAGGTAATCAACACAATCGACCGAATATTGCATTATTGGGGCGGTGATTATTTTATCGCCGTTTAGCCTGGCCGCTATCATGCTTAATCGGCACAAATGATAATTAGCCTTTTCAAGAATAGAGCAACAAACTTCCGCAAATAAGTCTCCGGCATCGGCTTCCATCAAAACCCGTTCCTCCTCCCTCCAGCGATTCATCGCCGCGACGTGTATATTATAGGCCGCGACGTGTTCCCGGATCTCCTTAACATCATTCCTTATCAATCCATCTATATACTCCCCCCATATTCGGCGGGCGTCCTGGCTGATAATTACTGGCTTGTAGTCGGGAACTTTCCCGCCTATATTGACAAAAAGGAATCGTTCAAAAAAACCATTTTGCAGGTATGGCGCCATCAGCTTCTTTAATACCGAAGGCTGGGTTGTTGAAATGATACTAAGTGCTGGTGAAGGAATAAACAACGGCTCACCGCCTACCGATTCTTTGGTGAAGTCTCCACCGCTGAATATAGATAGAAGATTACCAACTATCATACTTGCTCCACCGTTGGAATACTTCCCCAGGCCTCCCAATAGGCTTGCAAATTCATCATGTTTCCAGCATAACGCGCCGTTGTTCTCAGCAAGTTTATAGAGCAACTTCTCGTCCGTGATATTAGCTGCAATCCTGGATAGTAGCCTGGGCGGTTCGCCTCGGCTCTCTTTTGCCTCAGCTTCATATTGAATCCGTGAAGCTTTATAGATTTTGTAGGCCTCGGCGTCATAGTCCATTAACGGCTTGAATACCCAGTCCAGGGGTGCCGACTTGCCGCTGGACGCTTTACCGACAATCACAAACCATAATGCCGGATAGTTTCGGTAGTTGTCCGATATGCCGATAATACTTTTTCCCAGAGCGGCACCCGCCGCGGCGAATATTGAGGCCGTTACGATGCTTTGGTCACACTGGTAGCCATCGGCAACTTCCTGGATAACCTTTTGCAGATCTTCGGGCAGTCCCCAGGTGGGAAATTGTTGCAGTTCTTCGGTCGGTGCCTTCGTCCCTCCGCCTGGCCTCCAATTGGCTTCCTTCGGCTCCATGGGCGCGTTAATGAGTATGCGCGGCATTGATAGCAGACTGGCCTTTGGTTTTGGCCTCGGCGTGTCCTGGCTGTGTTGCTCGATACTTAATGAATCATTTTCCATTGGCTCGCGATCCTCATTACTTACCTTTAACCTGGGCGGCTCTCTCTACGTCTTCACGGCGGTAACGGACTACTCCGCCAATCCTAAGCCTCGGCAAAAATCCGGTCTTATTCCATACGTGCAGCGTCTTGTCGGTTACACCGAACAGTGTACGCACTTCTTTAGGTGTAAGCAACTCTTTGCCATCGTCTCCAGCTTGGGGCGGTGTAATCGCCTGCAGCCTTGCGGCCACCTTGTCGGCCACTTCGTCTAATACTCTCGTTAAATCGTCATAGTCCATGACTACTTGCGTCCTGGGCGTTCCTATCGTGTCGGTCATAGTGTATTAAATGACACTTCCCGTCGCGGCGTAAAAAATGCCGCTAACATCGTTGTCGGCGGCAAAGGTAGTGGCGGGTTATTTAGTTCCATAGTGACAATTGGGGATCATCCCCACAAGTCCCTATTTTTCCCTATTCTTTAGCTTACTTTATGGCGTTGGCAAATCCTTCGTATCGTCGCGGCTCGTTCACCTCTAATATCTCCCTGGTTGCTTGTTATGGCATTTTGGGCACTCTTGTCGCTCCCTTGATAACCGGCAAAGGGTCGGCAATCCGTCCAGGCATAACCACCGCGATTTTCCACTCCGCAATCGTCTTTCAGGTGTCGCACTAATTCCCCATATTCGGCGGGCGTTCCATCCCATCGGCCATCCTTAATCAAGCCATCGGCGATTAGTTCTTTTTTGACTTCCTGGAGTGCCTGAGATGATAGCCTTGCAGCCGCGGCGGTCATTTTTTGCCCACTGGCCGCGGCGGTCTCGGTCTCTCGTCGCGCCTTCCCCTGGCTCATTGGCCTGGCCTTCGGCCTGGCTTCCTTGTGGGTGTACTGGTTTAGGATGTCAAGCCATGCTGCGCAATTCTCGATTAAGTTTTCCATCCTCAAAACAAGTAGAATCTCGTCTTCAGGGTAAAAGTAAAGGGTAACCCGTTCTTTAGCCATGCCCGATAATCGCCTCGGCGTGTCCTGGCTTGGCTGCTCGGTAGAGCTATCCAGGAATCCGCACAAAGCTTCGTGCAGATCTACGATTGTCCTTGTATTGCCTTTAGCTTCCAGGTAGTCCACAAAGCCGCCCTTATCGCTCAATCGGCTAACAGTGTCCAGTAATTCAAGACACGTAAAATAATAACGCCTCCCGCCTCGGTACTCTCCATTGCATAACCGAGTAATGAGCCTGATTCTATCGATTAAAAGGATAATATCTTGTGTTGTCATCCCTAATATATTGCTTTATCAATTATCAATACTTCGTCTTCAATGCAATCTACCGGAACGGAAAATTCCTTGAACGGCACATACATTCGCAGCACAATAAACCAGCTCAAATCGACGCGGACTAATTCTTTTACAAGTCCTACATTGCCCGCGAGAGCAGCTTTATTCGGAAAAACACAAATCACTCTCCCCTGGTATTGCTCCCAGTTCCGCATGAACTCATTCCTGCTGATCCAGTGGCCCAATAATTCGCGGGTGTCTTCGGGTATCCGCATGGGGCTGTCGGGGCTATCCATGCAGCCACCAGTGCAGCCGATAAATGCGTAATCGTAACTTTCATTATAGCCGGGAACCTCGAGAGGATTAAACTGCACATGATATAAAACTTTGCCTTTTTCCATAACTATAGATTTTTACCCGTTCCACTGCAGCATGAATTTACGCTTGAGCAAGGCTGCGTTTTCGGCCTCGCTAACCTTGATATAGGTTAAAAATGATTTCTCGGTCTTGTGGCCCGTTATAGCCATTATCGCCAGGGTCGGGAATCCTCGCTTATACATATTCGTAGCAAACGAGCGGCGGGCGGTGTGAGCAGTTACCGCTTGCCACCTGGGGCGGCGCGTTTCCACACGTCCCGGTGTAAATTCTCCTTTATCCTGCTGGGTGTGGATGGTTACCACTTCATCGTCAAGGTCGGCCAGCTGGGCCACTTCTTTGATATAGTCATTGAACCGCTGGTTACTGATAGGCCGCGGCGGCTGGTAATCGTATTTCTCCAATATAGGTACTATCGGCGGCAAGATAGGGATTACCACCTTTGCGCCCGTCTTTTGTTGCTCCAGGCTAAAGTAACTATCGCCATCCTCATTGACGATATATTTGCGGGACAACTTGCCCAGGTCGCTATATCTGCAACCCGTCCAGGCCAGGAGAAGGAACTGGTCACGCACCCTATCAAGGTAGGGACTATCGTCCAGGTCAAGGTCGGCCAGTGCTTGCAGTTCCTTTTCGTTGAGTGCGATGTTATCTATATCTTCCATGACCGCGGCGCACTTCTTCGGCTCCACGAACTCACACCCCACGCGCTCGGCCATCGGCAAGGAATTGATTACCGATTTAATGCACTTGACGCGGGTGGCGATTGTGTTCTGCTTGTAGCCCTGGGCATACATATAGCGGACAAAGGAATCGTAAAAGGATTTATCGGCGCGCTCTATGGTCACACCATCGGCTCCCATGCCTTGAAGGTTTTTTAATACCTGCTTATAGTGATTCAAACGGGCGGCGCAAATCGGTTTACCTTTGTGCCTGATCGTGGTGGGTGCAGCTACGATGAAATCTTCAACGGCCTGGATTAATGTTTTGGGCGCGTCCTGGCTGGCTTTCTCCGTCTTTGTGGGGTGTAACTCATCCTCGACAATTTGTGCAAGCCAGGGGCGGCAGATAGCCTCGTCGTGCGTGTTGGCCGCGGCGGTCTCGATCCTGGCCTTCAACTTGCCCAGTTTCTCATTTACTTCAATAATTTCTGCACGAAATAACGGGTTTACCATCTTGACGGTGTGGGTTTGCTTCTTCTCGCTCCAGTGGTCGCGGAATCCATATAAACCCGTCCGGCAACTCAGCCGACGTTGTGGCGATCCATAACGTAACCACACCCTCAATTCGGGGCGGTCGGTCTCCTTTGCCGACAACTCAAATCTTACACTTGCCATAATGAAATCACTTATTTGGTTTGGTGCAAAGATAGTACTTTATTTTGGAAAAAGTACTAAAAAAGTACTATTTTTTGTAATTCTCGGTAATTCTCGGTAATATCCGCAACCGACGAAAATAACGCCAATTCGTTGAAAAACAAGTGATTTATGGATAAAAAAATGACGGGCGATTACCCGTCATTGTGATTCGCGTGGGGCTCGAACCCACGACCCCATCCTTAAAAGGGATGTGCTCTACCTGCTGAGCTAGCGAATCTCCCAAAAAGCGGTGCAAAGGTATAGCTTTTTTCTATACCCGCCAAATTATTTGACGCTTTTTTATTCTCGAAATATCATATGGAAGTTCAAATAAGAAGTGCGAAAGGAGTTTCTAATGGTGCGTTAGCTGTAAAACATGAAAAACGCATCGGGGAACGCCAAGCGGCAAGGGGCAGAGCCCCGACGAGCGTATTCCGCTTAAAA
>Ga0247609_10000778_pt1 | contig 41673 bp, 81 predicted proteins | sample 172DNAGHGlowgp2_FD_193487 | JGI IMG/M metagenome (GOLD analysis project Ga0247609, IMG submission 193487) | Sheep rumen microbial communities from Palmerston North, Manawatu-Wanganui, New Zealand - 1728 DNA GHGlow gp2 | ecosystem: Host-associated > Mammals > Digestive system > Stomach > Rumen ... | reverse complement strand
TTCCACACAAGCCATTGAACAAATGCTGTGGTGTAACACTATTCAGAAGGTGTTTGGTATGACAGTAGGAAACCACGACAAGTTAAGAATAAAAGAGTGCATAAGAAAATATGCACGGAGACCTTGGTTAATTCACTGCGACTGGGAATACCTTGTGTATGAACACGGTTGCTACCTACTATGCAGAAGGTGTGACACAGATAGTAAAATGGCATGTGAAAGAGATTTAATAAAGAAAGTGAGATAACAATATGTATGATGTAACTTTAAATGCAATGATTCATGCACATAAGAATACAATAGAGAAGAAGTGCATAGATGATTATGGTATTAAGATGTATGTAAATAATGATTACCATAAGAGAAAATATTGCACTACTCATAAAGCTATAACAAATGAACAGTACAATACTTGCAAAGATTGTATGTGGAAACAGTATTGTCACAGTTCAGCCGGGAAGGTATTAATATAATGATAGAATTAAGTAGATTAGGTACTTTAACAGTAATATATTATAAACCTACACACACGGCAAGCAGAGAGTGTTACTTAAATGAAATATTATATAACGAATGTTGTTGTACGGACTGTAGATATTATAACATTTGTATTATAACAGAGGCAATTAAATGACAATATATGTAGACGGAAGACCAATAAGTTCAGTACAGGTAGATTTACTGAGAAGTGCTATTGACAGACATGTCAAAGAAGGATATAGCCATACGCTTTGTGTTGCAGGCAGTATGCCTTTTGGTGGTGGGTGCTTTTGCTGTAGATTTAATGGTATATGTAATAGATTAATACATATACATGAAGGAGTAAGATGACTACTTATTTAGGTGATGACAAAGACATTAAAAAATTAAGAAGAAGCATAAAGGCATGTAAACAGATACACCCTATGTGTTATGCTTGTGGTGTGCCTTTTAATAATACTTGTCACTTCTGTAGATTATATATTCCTAGCAGCTGGGGTGTACAATTCTGTGAAAGGTGGCATGTAATGAGATACATAGTAAAATGAATAGAATAGTAGAAAGAATGTTTCTGAATAATTTAAGTGATATGATTCACACATATAAGTATAATTACACACAGTTTATATGTGATAAAGTTATGCCTTTAGGTGCAAGTGAAAGGTATGATAATATGGCATGCCAGATATGCCCTTGTGTATTTAATAGTAATTATCCTACTTGTGTTTGTGCTTATGATATGTGGTTATATAAAGGATTAAAATAATGTGGCTTTACAGAAGAGATAGTTATGAATTAGACGAGTTAAGAGCACGAATAGAGCCTTTTTATGATAATACAGGTTGTGATACAGGTTCAGTTCCTTTTAAACACAACAGATGTAATAATTGTAGATTCTGTTATGATGAAAAAATAGTAAGAGAAACAAATGATTTCGGTTTAATGGAAGTAACTAATTGTATATACTGGAGTTTTGTAAGTATGGTAGCTTGACAAGATAAGACAGGTATAGTATAATAAAGATATGATAAAGACAGGATATAGTAGAATAGTAAGATATATGCATAAGAAGAAAAGACATAATTTAACATTATGTGATAGTGTAATGCCTTGTGTTTCTACTTGTAATAATTGCAGATTCTCTCTTAATGGATTTTTATGTGAAAGAGCAATACAGGTAAGAGGTTTGGTTAAATGATGGAGTTCTGGGTATTACGGAAGGCAGTAGACGCAAACTTAAAGAAGTGTAGTTATTGTTGGTTTGAAATAATGGTTGCTGATAATACTAACACAGATGATTACTGTGGTAAATGTAAAAACAGATTTTATTGCAGAAGAGGATTAAAATATTTAAGATGAATAGAATAGAAAGATTAATAAAAAAGAAGAAACTTGATGTGAAACATATAAGAAGTGTAATTAAAGGTACTAAATGGAGTGGTGCACAATATTATAGGTATTGTGTTCCAGCAGCTTTAATAACTTCTGGAGATAAATTAAGAAGTTGTTTAGAATGTAACTTATACCCTCTATGTATAACAAGAACATATGAAAGATTTGGAGAAGTATTAAAGTAATGAGTAAACATGCACAATACTTAAAGATGTTAATGACAGGAATAAGAGTAAATAATAATTGTTCTAATGCTTATATGAGGCATAAGAAATATTGTGTAGGTGTCACTATGATAAATGAAAGTTCTACTTATAATTATTGTGTTAAAACGTGTGATAGATTCTGCTCCTGTCATAGAAGTATGTATAAAATAGTAAGTTGACAAGTATGTATAAGTTGTGGTATAATAAATAGTATGAAAGATATAGAAAGAGAATATTTACAATTACTGATTAAAGTAGAAAAGAAGAATAAGGGTAATAAATTCTGCCCTGTAACTTTAGGGTGGAAGAAATATGAAGATAGAAGTACAAACTGTAAATATGGCTTTCATGACTTACCATATGAACATAGTATGGGCTGTATGTTCTCTAAAAAAGGCTGTTTATGTGGTATGGAAAGGTTTGAAAGTTTATGTCTCAAATAATAGAGTCTGATATATTAAATGACTTAAAAGATTATTTGAAGTATGAACCACAATGTGATAATATGCATTGTACTGCTATGAATACACTGCACTTAAATTGTGGCTATTGTATATACTTTATGAATAATAAAGCTAATACAAGACATAGATGTACTTATATGAACTGGAAGGTAAAATAAATAGTATGGCATATTATTGTATATCACAACACTTTACAGAGAATATAGGAATAAAGAATGACCTTGAAGATTACTTAAAGGAAGAACACATATTCCATACAATGACTTGTGCCTTTATGAGTTTATTACACTTAAATTGCAATAACTGTGTAGAATGTGTACAATTCCATGATAAGAAAAAAGGTGACTATAGAATGTGTTGTAACTATAAGGAGCACTTGTTTAAGTAATGGAAGAATATGATAAAGTAAAAGATTATTTACAGAGTTATTTGCATAGCTTGGCATGCTCTCCATATAATGATGAACATTGTGCTTTTATGTATATGATGTTTCTACCTTGTGAACATTGTCAAAAGTATTTTAATGAAAAGGAAATACAGTGTAGTGGAAGCCTATGGGAGAATTATGTAAAATGAAAAAAGTAGAATTAAATAAAAGGAACTTAGATATACTAAAGATATGGTGGAATATTGCATATAAAGAAGGCGATAAAGAACAGTATGATAAATGTGAAAAACTATGTAATGAATTAATAAAGATAGGTAAACATAGATGTAAAAAGTTAATAAGGTGGAACTTTGCCAGAATGAATGACCTGTTGTATATACCAGAACATTATAAAGATATAAATGGGATTCTTGATAAATATTATACAAAGGATAATATTGTAGAAATATGTAATGATAATAAAATAGTAGCATGCCATGTATATACACAAGCCTTCGGTGAATTAATAGAAGATAAGTTTGAACAATTAAAACAACAGTATTATGAATACTTTATTTACGAACCGACAGCGAAGCTGTACAAAAGTAATGTAAGTATAAATATGTTTAGAGTGCTAAATGAGAAACAACAAGAAGAAGTTTTGAAAGTGCTGGATAAGAAAACCGGGAGACGAATTACAGAACCCACTTGTAAAGTGGAAACTGACAGTGTAAACTCTGATAATACATAAGTAAGATATAAGTTGACAAACGTGTAAGATAGTGTCTTACATTATGAGGTTATTAAAGAGAAGTATATGCGAAGTGCAATGTATGCCTACAATGCCCATTTCCCAAGGGGTTGTAAACCTTTACTGTGGCTGTGTTTGATACGAGGATGGGGAAAGAGGCTGATTTGGCAAGGGTTTGAGAGGTGTGGCAGCCCGCCAGCCCTGTGCCTATTGCGTTCCAGACTTTACCTAATTACACCTCTGACCACTTGACCATAGCATGTCATACCTCACACCATCAATCATCTTCAAAAGCAATAGCCATCAATCTTTCAGGCAATCAATCACTCTGGCAATCAATGGTCACCTTGGTCATAGTTGTAAAAGAATCAAAAAGTCAATCATCATTTGACACTTGGTGAAATTATTATATTGTAACATGTTACAATATAATAATTTTTAACTTTGGTTATAACTTTAGTTATGTAAGATATTATCTTACATTGTCAACTAACACCTTACACAATCTCACCAATCTTGCAACGAAGTTGCTGGCATGGTGAAAGGTGTATGTTAATAACTTAATCCATCAATCTATAAAGAAAAGTGATTACCCAGCCCGGCAATCACTAATAATTTCCCTATGTATATAAAGAGTTAGTAAATCGAAAATTATATTGTACGTGTACAGTACAATATAATAATTTTTTAAATCGTTAATATACATTAATGAGCATGATATGAATCGTTTTATTATAAAATCATCATAAACATGCTCATTAGTGGTCATTTTGAAATTATTATATTGTAACATGTTACAATATAATAATTTTTAACATCATTCCCTTGGGAATTTTCCAGAAATCATCAAAAGTTTACCCGCTGTGGCATAAAAAGAAACCCTACAGTGGGTAACTTTAGTCTTTTGTAACAGATAACTAAACACTGTAGGGATAGAAGATAACAATTATACATTAATTTAAGATTTCTTGAATCAAATAATCATAATTATCTTTAATATATTCTATTATTGTGTCTCTTTTAGAATTATATACATCTTCACTGAAGTTGAGTTCTATACATTCAACCTCCTTACCAGCAGGGGCTACTGCCTTTACGTGGGGAGTCTTAATAATCACGGCTCCAGTAAGGTCCACTAGAATGGATTCTGCTTCAGTCATTTCAGGGTGGTCATACTGACCGTAGATGATTCCAACCTGATGATTATTATCAAGAGCTTCTATACCTCTTATTATACCTTGCATCAACTCTTCTGAGCCCTCAGTTAATATTACTATGTTTTTTTCTATTGTCATACTATTCTCCTTTTATTAATTTAAAATTTAAAGGGTGTGTCCTAGGGAGAGAATTAACTCTCCCCGGCAATGTATACTATACATGTTCATCAGCAAATTTCTGTAGCATTCTATTTAGGTCAAACCACTGGTAACCATTCTGAGTTATTACTACGCCACTACCATTTTGCCACCGTAGTCCCTCGTGTGCAATTTCAGTAACTTGGATGGATTCTCCATCAAGCAGCTGTGATTGCAACCATTCAAAGAAGTCAACTGTTTCTATAAGGTCCTCGTTGATATCATCTTCTTTTACCTTAGCATATTCTTCAATTGCAAAGTAGAAATCCTCATCTTCATTATAGTCAGTTTGGACAACTATAGGGTAGCCGTCATATTTTACCAGTTGCATATCGCAGAGGTATGCTGAGTTCTCATCATTATCATAGAAGCATAAGCCTTCGTCATATTCATCCACATAGAATCCTGCACTGCCCAGCAGTCTTTTTACTAATAATTTATCTTTAACTTTAAATACATTTGATAGTACTTGAGATACTGTGTTCATTTTTATTCTCCTTATAATTCTACTAAGTCTAATCTGTTGTCCACGAGCACAAGAAGCCACGAGTAGTCATAGTTTGATACATTTTCTTGAGCGTACTCATTAGTTCTAATGAATTCCAATAAGGATGAATAATCATCACTGAATCCCGGTCCGTAAGCTGAATCCGCTGAACCTTCATTACCAGTCGCCTGCTCCACTGTATCATTATATATTAGGTCAAATATTACATTGTCCATAATATCAATTATTAAAGACTTAGCTTCATTATTTAGGGTTGGTTGAACAACTATGGCTCTTATGCTACCACAGTCACAATCGTCATGGACTATATAGCAATGCATGCCAGTCTGTTCCTTTAAGTCTTCATCTAAGTACATATCTGCCCAAGTTGATGAAAAGTTGTCCACAATCTCATCATATGGGGGCACTGTTGTTTCTTCTATGGAATAGTTCGCCATAGAAATCAATTCGTTAATACTAACTTTTTCTTCTTTCATGTTATCTTCCTTTATATTATCTGTTACCATTTTATATTATACCATATACTTATGTATCTTGTCAATGATTATATGTTAGGGATAGTATAGTCATTAGTATAATATTCCAACATACATACAGGTTGTGACCCGGAATCGTGTGATTCAAAGAACTCCTGTACATAGTTATCATAAGTTCCTAGAAAATGTATTAGCTGTGGCATTGATAGTCCTCTAGCTATATCTCCGATATTTTCTGCTGTGAATTTATACATAGTTAAAATCTCCTTATTATTCCATGCTGTCTATTAACAAATAATATGTTTAGGACATATTCTTCCAGTTCAGATAGTTTAGCTCCGGGAACCTCATATTCTAAACAACCACCACAAGAATCAACATATAATGTACTTACTCTATCAGCTATACAAAGGTCTTCGCCCAACTTATAGATGTCCACTCCGTACATATCGGACTCTTCTATATCTTGGGCATAGGCAACGACTTTATAGTCGTCACCAGTGCCGTTGAAGTTGTTTATGAAGAATTCAATGTTGTCCATTATGATTTGATTTTCCATAGTTAAAACCCTCTTATTATTCCGTTCTCTTTATTGACAAAGAGGACATCTAATACTGCGTTTTCTATATCATCTAACATAGGTTGTTCTTCCTCTATTCCACCATTAGAATCAACATGTAAAGTGGAATGTAATCTTTGAGTTTCATGATATTCATTTACTATGTAGATTTCTACGGAGTAATTATCAAATTCAGTAACATCATAAGCATACGCATGAACATATACATTTACACCTGTGTCATTGATGTTGTGTAAATAGAATGTTAAATCATCAATTATTACTTGGTTCTTTGGTAGTTTCATAGTTACACCTCTATAAAATCTTTATCAAATGTACTTGGGTTCATCAATACACAGATTTCATCTATGGTTGCTTGATACTTCTTGTTAGCCTCAATGAATCTGCTGTCATTTTCATCTTCAATCCAATCCTGTTGTTCATCATCATAGACTGATATGTGTCCATAGCCCCAACATTCATTGGCTAATTCAACTGAACCTTCCATTACTGTTTCACAGGTAGAGTTTTCGTCCTCATCAACAAAGTAATCTTCTATACCACAGTTAGAACCTAAATCTTCATCAGCATATTCAATTCTAATTGGAGTATATTTACATATCTCTTTGATTATACCTTCTGGCATGCTCCAAGCAGTATCAAATTCAATTACTTGGTTCTCATCATCAACCATACCTTCACTGGCATTCCATTTTGTACCCCAGTTATCAATAGACCAGTCATACCAGTCTTTCCAACCGTATCTTTGTACATTGAAGTACCCTTTGAAGAAGGTTTCTAATGCTTCACGCAAGTTCTCTTTGGACATTTTGTGTTCACCACGAAGTTTATAACCTCTAATTTTTCTAACTGTATCTACAAGTTCTTTGTCCAATAAGCACACACCTACAAAGTGTTCCTGTGTTATAGTGTCGTTGTAGTGCTGTGCCATTAGGACATCAGCAGGTGACTGTTCCTTAATTCTCTTTGCTGTAAATTCAGAGAACCAAGAACGGTGCTGTTGTTCATAAGAATATGAACCACTCATAATATGTAGGTCTTGTGGCATAGGGATTGCTACATTAAAGTCCACTTCACCTTTTTCATTTACTAAATGTTTCTTAAGTTCTGCAAAGTCTTTCGCAATAATTCTGTTTCTTACCCAATTTGGCATTTGTTACCTCTTTCTGCATTTCTGCTGTTATCTGTTACTCTTACATTGTACTATATCTATTTTAAGTTGTCAAGTGTTTTGTTTCTATTTGTTTATATTTATTTCTACATGGTCTTCAACATCAAAGTCTATATCATACATATTAAGGTAATATCTTTCTCCAGTACCTATATCATATACTGATAATGCTTTATCTTGGTCACATTCTTGTAGAAGTGATATAAAGTCCTTTACTGTTAATACTTTTTCTTTACATGTCATAGCGATTTCTCCTATTTTCTCTTGTATCTATATAAGTTCTAAAATAATCATCTTGGAATACTGGTATGAAGCGTGGAAGCAGGTAGTATGGGTGCTGTACACTATTCATCATCTCGGTTAAAGCCCCAGAGTAGATGAATAGTTCAAAGCCCTTTAATGAGAATATAGTACCCTGTTCAGCAGCTTCCTTATAGAAGTCCTCATCAGAGCAGGTCTGGTAGTTTACACCTGTCATATCAGTTTTAACCAGTGCTACCCTATATTCAAAGAAGTAGAGAGGTTCTCCTATTTCTTCTTCAAGATATTCTTTAATAGAGTTTGTGTTCATATTACACCTCACCCTCTTCATAGAAAGGTACTGTTGCTAAAGGGAATGTGTCATAGTTTGTTTCACTTAAGTCCACATATTGTGCCAGTCTTTCCTGTGCTTGTGGTGTCAAGTCACCTAAGAAAATTTCAAATTCTTTCATTGCTGTTATCTCCTTTTGTTATCTGCTACATTATTACTTTATCATACTTTTGTTGCCTTGTCAAGCCTACTTTACAAAAATGTTAAAAGTAACAAAATTGTAAAGTGGGCTAACTGGCATGGTTAGTCATAGACATGGGCTGTTATTGCTATTGATATTATACCTGCAAAGAATATAACACTGCTGTCTATTCTAATGTCTAATTCTTTTATAAGGTATTCCATAAGACTTTCAACAGCAAACTGTATGCACTCTAATTCCCTGTTGTCGTGTCCATACACTTGGTCGTTATGCTCATCAAGTTCCCGGTCACGCTTGGCATAGTAGCCCATAAACTTATCCTGTAAATAAGCATAGTTATTAGAGTAGCCCATATCTTCTGCGTCAGATAGCAAAGGATATTCATTTCTTGTGTCCACTATTTGTGGGTCAAAGTTTAATAGTTCGTCTAATTTTCTTCTAATTGCTTTCATATTACAATTAGTTACAAGATGTCTTAAATAAATTGTACTCATGCTGTTATCTCCTATTCAAATTCTACAAAATCTATTTCATTGTTAATAAGCATATCATATAGTTGATACCCTAATTTCCTTTTAAAAGTGGAGAGTTCTTCTGTTGTTGGATAGGTGAAGTCAGACTGTTCTTCTGCTGTGAGGCATTCTCCTTCTGCAACATCATCTTCCAAGTGCCTGCAAGATTCTCCAGTTAGAATCCTACGACAGCCATTGTAGTCAAAATAACCGTCAAATAATTCCAGTTCTTGTTGTTGAAACGGTTGGGTTACATAAACCACTTTGTTTACAATAATCGTCATAGTTACCTGCTTTCTTTGCTATCTGTTACTCTATAATTATAAATCGTTTAAATTAAGTTGTCAAGCCCTGTGGATTTTTCCAGAATCTCCAGAAACTTTAGCCCCTGCACCACCCCGGCTTTTTAGCCGAGATATGCAGATACCTGTTCTATGATAAAGTGTTCTTTCCACCAGTCATTCTCCAATCTTCTCCAGAGTTCTTTTGAAGTAAACAGGTGAGGATTATTATTCCAACAAGAAGTATAGTATTTAGTTTTAGTAATCTTCGTTACAAAGTTACCTGTGGATTTTTCAATCACTACAAATGGATGAACCTTACGAGCATTTATATCTGCTGTATGTTTCTTCATATAATCATACAATACAGTCTTTGCTTCTTCATCACGCATTTCATGGAGCTTCTTACATAACGCTGATAGTCTTTCATAGCGAGAACCACCTCTGTCTTCTGTTCTCCACATTCTCCTGCTTACGCTGTAATAAACTTTTTCTATCTTGTAGTATCTGTCAAGAAGCTGTCTGTCATACTTTCTTATCTCCTGTACTGTCTTACGGAACCGGGAGCTTCCACCCTGCAAGTTACCATAAAAGAAGTCCAGTAATAACATCTTCTCCAGTTCTTCTTTTGTTAAGTGCTTGTCACCTAAGCCGTATGTCCATTCTTCATAATAGTGAGGCCATACATTATTAGAAGCTGTTTTAAGTTTGGCATAGTATCTGCCTGTTTCTTTGTCTTGTAGTACGCTACAATTTCTTACAATTTCATAACTCATTGTTATCTTCCTTTCTTGTTATCTGTTACGCTTCCATTATATCTCATTTGTTTTAAGTTGTCAAGCCCGGTTGAAAGAATAAAGGGAGAATAAAACTTCTCCCTTTTTATAGATAACAAATGAGGTACTTATTCTCCCTCTGTTGCCCACCCTAAAGTGTGAAACGAGGTATCGTCAATATCTTTTGCACTACCATATAATACAGCTAACTTACCACTATCTGTATATTCATATACTAATTTAATTGAACCAGAGAAATTAGGTACTATTGCCAGACATCCTCTTTCTTGTAGTTGCTGTACTTCTTCCTTATCATAACCATAGTTAGTGAGGTCACTTGCTGTGCAAACTATTACCATGCCTGCGTCTGCTGTAAACTCCCCTATGGTTTCGTTTGTCTTGCTGTCTATAACTTCGTTAGTCCAATCACCATAACCTGTATCAGCAGCTATTACTTCTCCAAAGTTATGGTATTGTTTAAGGTATTCATCCAATCTTATTGGGTGCATTGAGAAGATAGTATCACCTTCTTTGTTTAAAAAGTCTTCCCAGTCCTCATCACGCATAATGTAACAAGGGTCTGTAATAATTAAAGTATCATCATCTGCTATCATTTCTTGAGCAAACTCTGTCTTAATAATTGTAGTTGTCATAGTTTATCTCCTTTGTTATCTTTACTAATTTAGTATAGGGTAAATGTATATAATTGTCAAGTCTTACTGTTAGAACCAGAGGTGAACCTCAAAAGTTCTTTCACCATATTCAATATTGTCTTGTATGTTGTTATCAATTAAGAACCCTTCTAAATCTTCTATTGCATTTCTCAATTCATTTTCTTCATTGGCATAGTGTTCACCGTCATGCTCAATGAACAGCATATCATCTTTCATACTACTAAGGGCACATACAAAATCTTTTGCGTCAACGCATACTGTTGAACAGTTGCCCATATCTGATAAGTTGTTTACATATTCCATAATCTTATGACCATTAGGTCTAAAGTTGTGAAGTTCTGTAACTGTGTACTGCATTCTTCCATGTTCATCTTTACGGAAGTCAGTTTGTTCTAATACTGTTAAATCTAAACCCATTTTGTTACCTCAACTTTCTTTGTTATCTGTTACCAATTACATTATAAATCAAATCATTTAAGTTGTCAAGTGGGGGGTGATTATTTCACCCCTGCCACAAATTCTTCCAATTCTTCATTAAAGGTTACAACCAATTCTTTGAAGCCGTCTTGGTCTAACTTTGCTATTCTTGCAGGTGTACTATCTTTAATGATAATCTCATCATAAGCCCAACGACCTACTTGCTGTGCGTCTATGTGGTTGCTATGATAATCACCACCACCTTGGTCACCACCTGTTGAAGTCAACAACGGAACCGGGTTTATACACCAACCGTCATCTGTAACACTTCTCTTGTAATAAGAATTACAAATCAAGTATTCTTTACGAGTGAGATTGATAATCACTTTATCATTTAAGGTGAAGTTAGGATTGTATCTTACTAAACCTTTGTACTTCTTTACTCCTGCTGGTAAAGGTTCATTCTCTAGTTCTATGCTGTAACCGTTGCTGTCCTTTGCAAACTTACCGTCTGGTGTACGAGCATAAACACAACCACTATACAATTCAATAGGTTTCATTGGTGCTTTAGTTCCGTCATTTGATATAACATCTTCCATTATATCACCTGTATAATCACCAACCCATGCGACTCTACCTTTTTTGTTGTATAATCTACCGATTACACCCTTTACTAAAGTGTTCTCCCACCATGAATGCTCAAGAATCTTTAATCCATGATAGTTTGAGTAGCTGTTTCTTTTGTACTCTTCTTTTTCTTCTTCTGTTTGAAGTGCTGTTCTGTTTCCGAAAATTGTTGTTGTATCATCTTGTGTTACAACTGGTGTGTAGTATTGACCCATTTGTTACCTCTTTCTGCCCTGTTGGGCGGTTATCTGTTACTCTAATATTATAAATCATTTGTTTTAAGTTGTCAAGCGTTTTGTTGTAATTGACTTAATGTATAAATTACATCTTTCAAATCATAGGTTATTAAATCATCACAACCTTTAACACCAAACTCTAACTCATCACATAATTCTAAATCACCTGTTTCACGGTTAATAGATACTGTAATGACACAACTATCTATCCTGCCGGGTTTGGCATCAGCGTCATAGTATTCAATGTCATATCTATCGTTATCTACTTTACGATAATCATTGAAGTAATTAGTATGACGAACATGCCAGATGAAGTCATCAAGCGTTTGTTGTGGTTTCTTACCAGTCACTGACAGGCATGCTATTGAAAATAATCTTGTATGAATATCAACCAAATCCTCTAAAGCTGCTTTAGTAATAGGACAGGTGCCATCATCATAAACATATTCTTTAATAATGTTAATCATTTGTTATCTCCTTTTATTAGTAGTATCACTCTTGTGGAGAGGGCAATTAATCGCCCTGTTCCACTTGCAATTCCCATAGTTTATCTCTTGAATATTTATCTGTAGTTGCTTTACGACCATGTTCAACAAAGCAAACACTATTAAGATGTTGACATTGCGTGCAGTCTATCATACATTTGAAGTTATCTTTATCTGCTGTATACCCATGAGGACAAATCGTTACTTGATAATTGTCACGAAGGTATTCACAATATTCCTGTGAGCCATAGTTCCTTACTTCACCTATTGCTGTATCAATAAGTGAATAAATAATGTTTACATTGGCAAGTGCATTAAGTCTTAACGCATTCTTATTTTTAGTGTACCCAAAGAAAAATATTTGAGGGTTTGAACATGCTAAATCAAAGCATTTATCAATGTATTCATCATTGTAAAAATCGCCAGACTCATGAAACCTTACAATAGGTGTTGCTTTATACTTTAGTTCAATTGTAGATAACTCAACAAAGTTATCTGCTTTAGTCATTTCCAGATTTTGATTCCACCTTTTATTGACATTAGGATATTGATATCTAAAGTGTGCATAACAAGAATCAACACATGTTGAACAGTTAGGGCAAGTTTTAATCGGTGGTAGATTTAAAATTGCCACATTGTTTCCTAACTTCGCATTGTTACCCTGCGAGTAAATTTCTTTTTTCATAGTTACCTCATTTCTAAATTGTTATCTGTTACTCTATCATTATAAATCATTTATTTTAAGTTGTCAAGTGTTTGGTTTAAAAAACTTTTGATAGGTCTATATTCTCATTATAAGTACATGTTCTAATATTTACCATGTCAAACGGTTCTTTAATGAGTTCATCTCGTTTATCGTCATAATGATAGCATACTATCATGTCTTTTTTTAGAAGTTGTTCAATTGCTATACCCATAGTGCGTAATTTCCCGGTATCCTGTGAATACGCAACTGGGTAGTATGTATCATAATCGTTGTCATATAATTCTAATACTGAATACATTATAATTCTCCTTTACTAAAATAACTATTAATTATTATCTCTTGTGCTTGACCGTCAAAGTATGGTGAGTGTACTTCAAAATCTTTCTCATAGAAGTAATCATCAAGTGCTGTGATTACAATATCATCATCAGGCGGTAGCTTTTGTAAAGCATTAATCAATTCATATACTTTCATTGTTATCTTCCTTTCGTTTACATAATAAATTATCTATTTTATCTTGTCAAGCCCTGTCCCGGCATGGGCTATAAAATTAGCCCATTGTCGGAAAGAACTTGTAGTTGCCATTTGCACAGTTTCCTGTATCTTCTCTGGGTCTGTGTAGATGACCATGAGTTTAGGAATTTGTCTTTATAGACAAATATCCATTTTGGGTTATGGGTGCCGTCCACATAGGCTTCTATGGTGTCTGGGTGTACCCATAATTCGTCATCATACAGGCAATTCTCCCGGAATACCAGTCTGATATAGCCGTTGTCCTGTAATTTCTTACGCATAGCCCCATACGGACTAGCGTATACACTGTTCATGTACTCTTGCATTGCGTCCATTTGTTACCTCTTTCATTTGTTATCAATGTACTGTTATCTACACTTATATTATGACATAACTTTTTTAAGTTGTCAAGTCTTTTGTTTTAAATCATTAATCAATAAAATTCCCTGTTGGAATTTTTAAAAATTTGAGGGAGGTTACCCGGTGCGGTGCAAACGCAAGCAGGGCGTGGATTTCACCTACGCCCTGTCGCTTATTTGAGATAACAATATGATTTTAACAATCTTCAAAGACTTGATACCCGGCTTTATTTAATGTTTGGATTGCCTGTACCATATTAGTAATCAAGTCATTACTATAATTTCTTGCTCGTTCAATTACATCATGTTCTGTTAATGGATTTTGTAATTCTATTGAATCTGATTCTATTGCTTCTATGTAATACATTGCTTGTTCTCCTTATGCTAATCCTAATCTGATTGGTGTGTCCTGTGTACTGATGAAATCATCATTAAGCGTATCTTCATAGTACTCGGCTGCTGATGAAAATGGTCTATCACTTCTGCCATTGTTGTAGATAGTCAACTCATTAGGCTCATCTGATTCGTTAATGTAATATGGCATTATCAATGTTCTTTCTGTTTCTCCCATATCGAACTCATCATCCTCTAATTCTTCTTGAGTGATTTCCGGGATATCAATTGCTTGAATAAATTCTTCTGCCTGTTCTCTTGTAGCAAAACCTAGTTCGCATTCTGCCGTTGCTAAGTTGATTACCATAAATCCGTCATCATTAAACATTTGTTATCTTCCTTTCTTGTTATCTGTTACCAATTACATTATAACTCTGACTGCTTAAGTTGTCAAGGGGGGCAACCTAAATGGCTGCCCAACCACCTATCAATGTATAAGGTTCTTTACCTTCCTCTTTGACTGTGACTGCTAATGCGTCACCCCATTTTTCCGCTTTGTCAATAATGTATTCCTCAGCATTATCTCTATTAGAGAATGTACGATTAACAACTGATACTCCACTCATTGTAGAGAATGTACCATTGTATGAATCGTGCCCATATTCATAAATACATTCCTCTACAATTTCTCGGAATTTCTTTTCTATATCTTTTCTGCCTGTTTCTTTAATTGCTCTTGAGATGTATTGTGCACCCATTGTGTTATCCTTTCTTTTAGTTGTGTAATAAATGGGTAGTTTAAAGGCACTACCCAAGCCTTATGATTAAAACATACTTTCAAATATTTCGTCCTCTATACCCTCGTCAAATGGGGCAATAAACAAGGCTTTCCCTATTTTAGTGTCTGTTCCGTCTGAATAAAAGATACATCTAGGGTTTATTGTACCATACCCATTACCTTCGGGGTCACTCTGATGGAACACAGGAACATCCCCTAGTCTTTTCTTTTCTGCATTTAAAAATGCAATGAGTTCACTGATTTTCATTGTTTCAATAGACATATTGTTACCTCTTTCTTGTTTGTATTCCCTTAATTTAAAGGGAAAATGTTATCTGCTACATTTACATTGTACCATATCTAAATTAAGTTGTCAAGTGAGAGAGGGAATATTCCCTCTCAATATTACCATGAACTATGATAGGTATATGATATATAGACACCTTCGGGAAACTTCTCTTTGAGTAATGGTTCAAGTTGTTTCACAGTTAATTTAAGGTCGTCAAAATACCATTCGTCTATTTCTGTACTACCAAAGAAAAACCCTGCTTGCGTTGGTAATAATAGTTCTGCTTTACTATGGTCTTTTAATATGGTCTTACAAATTCTGACTAATTCTCTGATTTGGTCAAGTGTAACTTCATATTCGCCACAGTCATCTACTCCGTTTTGACAGTTGTCCACAAACCATTGGTGTATCATATTTGATTTTCGCCAATAGGCTGCTTGTTCCGTAATAGTACTGATTTTCTTTAGGTTAATAGGAATTTCCTCTCCGCTTTTAGTTAAGAATACGGTACCATTAATGTTCTCAAATTCATACATAGCATAGATACCTATTCTTTTAAATAAATACATGTCTAAACCCATAGTTGTTACCTCTTTCTGCCGTCTTACGGCTTGTTATCTGCTACTCTTTTATTTTATCACAAAGTTTTTATCTTGTCAAGTGTTTTATTCAAATTCAAAGTAACAATATGCCTCATCAACTGCGTTCATCATAATGTTTGCCTCTGAACCACTTTCATAATACTTATTATAGAACTGTGCTACTGCGTGATAAGTGCATGCCGTACCTCTGATGTGTTGTTTCATTAGGTTGTATAATTTCATGAAGTCTTTTTTCATAGGTGTCATTTCACTCCAGTCTACATATCCTATTGCTAACGAGATTTCTGCTATGGCAAGTTCTACACTTGTAGGTCGTTTGCCCGGAGGTAACTTTCTGAGAAGTGTACCCTCATAATACATACAGTCTATGTTCCTAACTTGAATATTAAAGTTTCGATTCTGGTGCCATTTACTCATAAATGAGTATAGTGCTTGTTTAACTACATTCATGTTGTTATCTCCTTTATTTTAAGTTTAAAACTTCTTTGTAGTCTTGGTAACAAGTAAATATTGTTACAACATATTTCATTTCAGCTATACTTGTTACAAGGTAGTCTTTTGTATCTCCGTCAATACAAACAGGTATGGTTTTATCCTCAACCTTTTGAAGTTCATTTATTAACTGTTGTACGGTTAAATAGTTCATTTTGTTACCCTTTTGTTATCTGCTTTTTTATTGTGTCATAGACTTTTTATTTTGTCAAGTACTACGGCTTAAAAGCCGTAAATACTCTTAACATATCTTTTCAAACTTCTTGTATATCTATTAAGTGTTGCATTGTCTATTTTTTCTCCGCTATATACTTTGTTAATGAAGTTTTCTTTACTTGCGTCTGAAAGTCCCGGCTTGAATTCTCTAAAGAGGATATAGTTCGTACCGTCATGATGATGTGCAGTCTTACGAACATTAAAGCCGTCATAATATAACTGTATGTAGTCCTCATTACCTATTGTTAATACGTCTGATAGCATATGTGTACCTAACTTATAACCCTGCTTTCTGCCGTTCCACAAGCCCATACTTGCTATTGCTACGATTTGTCCTTCCGTTTGTACTTTTAGATTTACTAACTCATCATCAAATGCATAGTTTTCAAGGTAGTCTAATTCTTCTTCTGATAGATTGTTTGTGTTTACATTGTCATAAATAATGTGTGTCATTGTTATCTCCTTATGGTTATCTGCTACATTTACATTATAAACTAACTTTTTTAAGTTGTCAATACCTCTCCCGGAATTTCCATGATTTTCACTAACCTTTGCCACTGCGATACACAATTCTTATAAAAGAAAACTATCACGAGAGTGTGTGATAGTTTATTAAGAAGAGAGAGCTAAATCTTTTAATACCATTGTGGATAGTAATAATGTTTTGCTTCCTCAATGGTTCTAAAGCAAGGTGTCTTGCTTGTAATTCCATTAATATCTCCGTCTGGAACAGGGTCATACCCATACCCATTCAGACTCGGTTGCATTATCTTATGATGTCCTACATACTTACCTAACGGTGTATACAACACATACCTATATCCATAGGCTGGACTTCTCTTGTCATAGATAGCCACTATCTTTTCACTTACTTTTTCATTTCTCTCTGCGTAACTGTGATAGTCTGGAGTGATAAGGATAGTGTTCCCTTTAATATCCTTTGCTTTGATTTGTTGCTTACCATATGCCCTGTATAACTCTGGACTCATATAAGTGTCCACTGCGTAAGCACTGCACATTGTACCAAATAAAATAATTAATGTCAATAGTTTTTTCATAATGTTATCTCCTTTTGCTGATAACATTATAAATTATCTATTTTATCTTGTCAAGTGCCTGTTGTCGTTCTTCCTGTGATAGTGAATAATAATAAATGTTTTTAAGTAACTGTCCTTTCTCTAAATACTTTAAGAATTGTTGTTTCTGAAACCACATTTTCTTGTATTCTTTGATTTGTTCTTTGTGTTTCTGCTGATACTCTTTGTCATAAGCTGCCCTATACTCTTTAACTCTTGGTAGCTTTCTGTACTCACTATTAAGTTGTCTATACATTTCTGCGTGGCTCCGGGTGTACCGTCTTCTTCTTTCTACATAGCATTCTCGGTTCCCACATATTTTTTGTGAGGGTGAATTTGGGGTGAACTCTGCACCACAAATGACACATATCCTTTTACTTTCGGTCATAGTGTTGCTCCTTATAATTGTCAACTACTATTAGTATAAACTATGTTTTATCGTCTGTCAATACCCAACTTACTAATATTGTTCAGTTATGTAAAGTTTTGTTAAGAAAAAAGGTATCAAGAACTCTCTTAATACCTACACAACAAATTGGGGAGGAGTAATTAGGGTAGGTATTTCCTACCCTAAATGATTGGTTTAAACTAATGTATTAAGGTGTAACTTTAATTGTTCCACACTTAACTTATAAGACTTACCACTTTCAGTTTGACATATACATGGGTATTGTCTTTTCTTACTGTCAATTCCAACAAACTTTAAGGTTTGTCCATTTGACTTAAATGATTTGTTAAGGGAGTCCTCGTCAAGTCCATACATTTTATACAATAACTTGAATGTATCTATGTACTTTTGATTAGGACTAACACTATCAAGTCTTACTTCAATTTTACCTGTGAAGTGAGAACTATCATAACTAATGTTACCTAAATGAATGACAATTCCATGTTTTTCTTCCAACTCTTTTACTGCGTCTTTAAATTCTGTTCTAAAATTCTTTAAGAACTCAATACTAATTTGCTCTGTCATATTGTTATCTTCCTTTCTGTTTGTGTACTTCTACATTTTACATTAAACATTTTAACTTGTCAATAGTTAGGAGAACGAGAGGGTAAAAGATACCCCCTCATTATGTATCAAAAGATTATTTAATCTTTTCTAACTCTGCAAGTGCCGTTTCAACATCAACACCATTAAGGACTATGTTATCAAGAGCATTTTGTTTTGCTTTGTATAGTTTATCCCTATAATCGTTGATTTTGTTTTCTCTCTCACGAACTTCTTTTTCAACTCGTTCTTTGTCCTGTTCTGATACCATTTCATTTACATAAAGGGAATAGTTGTAATAATAACCACCACTACAAGATGTTTTCTCTTTAAGTTTCTTAATGATTTCCTTTTGTGATAATAGTTTAATGTTACCTGCAACAATTTCATCAACTAAAACTTTATCAGTTGATTTCCCTTCTCCGATTTCAGTTCTGAATTTGTCAATTTTGTTGTTAACTGCTCTGTCTAACTTGTTTTCCAAGTAGTTAATCTGTGTTTTCGTAAGTGCCATATGTTATCTCCTTTTACTTGTACTATATACTATTGGCATTAAGTATATAGGTTATGCTATCTGTTACTCTTTTATCTTATCATAAAGTTTTTATTTTGTCAAGTCTTTTATTAACAACCTAACTTCTCTTTTAGTATAGTTTGTATGCCTAACTTATCTATACTGTCTACAAATTCTCTTGCTAATAGGTCTACATATTCTCCGATTTCTTTTACTTCGCTATCGTCTGCAAGTTCTCTTAATAATACTAACTTCCATGCTTTAACCATGAGTGCTTGTGTAACATCACTATTACATAAGCCGTTGTCATACAGTTGTCTTAACCCATTTGCAATACCTACTGTGATACTATCTGCTGGGTTCTCCTGTTCAACTACTCTTGATAGTTGAGAAGCAATAGTGTATAAATGATTTTGTCCATAATGGTAATTGTCTTGTGGCATAATTGTTATCTCCTTATATTTGTGTAATGAAGTGGTAGTTTTTTAAGGCTCTACTACCAAACCATCGGGTACTTATTGTATGGTCTTATGTGTATTTATCATTCTTGCAACATCTACGGCTATAAAGTTAGGACATTCAGTTGCCATTTCTATTTGGTCTGCAATAGATACTTGGTGCTTTGCTGATGTTAATACCATATCTGACCATTGGTTATGAGCAAACTTAACTATTTCCATATACTTTGCTCTGTTATTGTTTATCCAATTAGTGATACATTTCATTTGTTTGTATCTGTTTTCTGCGTCAATTAAATACTGTGGTTTAATATACATTTTGTTATCTCCTTTGTTCTGTTCACTCTTATATCTTACCATAACTATTTTATCTTGTCAAGTTATTTTTTATAGGTAATAATATGTGGCAAACAATTATATCTAATATGTTGCAAGTTACCAAACATTTTAGAGCTGTCTTTGTTCCCATTACATCAAACATATGTGATGCAAAGTGTGTCAATGAAGGTATATCGTACACCCACCCCAAAGCTCCTATTGTAAAGAATAAAGTGAGTGAACCACCAAATAATAATATGTATATCAATGAAAAATATGGTGTGTTGTTCATAATGTTATCTCCTTTAATTATTAAAACATTTCAAATAGTTTGTATATCTTATATGCTCCACTATCGTAATAGTTTTTACCTTTGTACTTTTGAGATATATAACCGTTTGCTGATAGGTAGTTAAATACTTCCTGTTTGTTGCCCGGTGTACTCCCGGTTTGATAGGTTATTCTATCTATTAAGTGTGGTTGCCCCTCTGAATCGAGGTAATAAATTGATACTTCATTAGTGTTATAACCATACATCTTATTGTGCTTCAAGGTTACATCTTTGAAATAAAATTTTCTTGTCATTGTTATCTTCCTTTCTGTTGTGCTTACATTATAAACCAATAGGTTTAAGTTGTCAATACCCTGTTGGAATTTCCAGAGTTCCTGTAAACTTTACCCGGTGCCGTCCCCAACTCTATGCATACATCAAATCTCTAAATAGTATTGTAACAACTTGTTTTCTAATCTTATCATAAACTAATACACAAGGAATATTAGTAACAAGGTCTGTCCATAACCAGCGAGTTATCCTGTTACTTTGTCTATCAAAGAACTCTAATTCATTCTGTTGTATTTTGTTTACGAGGTCTTTTACATCAGGTAAATGTCCAAGCCGTTGTAGACACCTTATAGCAAAATGTCTATCAACGGTTTCTCTTTTATTGAATCGCTTACTCATAGTGCATACCTCTATTAATGTTCACTTGGACATAAAAGTCTAAATACCAATGGTTCATAATTTGCAAGTGCTAAAAAGAATTTCATTGTGCATTTAGGTAGGTCTACATATTCTATGTCTTGTACTGCTATATCCTTTTCTGCATAATCGCCACTGCTGTAATCTTCTTTGAAGATACGGAACTTAGCTGTATGATTATCTTCTACTGTAAGTTCAACAACATAAAACCATTCATCATCTTCTGATGTTTTGTAATCCAATATAACTGCTGGCATGTGGCTATACATTACATCAACGAACCAATACATGTTCAGTTCGTTTTGAACATTCATAACTCCCTGTGTATAGTCCATATACTTACCATAATCTCTTTTGTAGAATATCTCTGAACCAAAACTGCTACACATAACTCTTTCTACATCTTGTGCTGTAATCTTTTGTGCTGTCTGTGTCATATTGTTATCTTCCTTTCTGCCCAGCTCTGGGCTACTGTGTTACTCTATCATTGTACTTTAATTTGTTTAAGTTGTCAACCCTCTGGATTAAACCAGAGGGATAACTGCGTGGTCAAGTTGGTCTTTAATGGACCGGGCAAACTTAACGCTTGCTTCATTTCTACCGTCATAATAATCAGTAGTTGCAAGGTGCCGTAACCATTTCAAACATAACTTAGTGTATGTTTGTTGTAATGTTGGATGCATATAACCTAACTTTTCAACTGCGTCATCCAAATCACAAGTGAAACTATTTACATAGTTTTCAATTGACCTAATTACTTCATCTGTTGTAACCATTGCTACCGTCCTTTCTTTGTTGTGTGCTCTAACATTATAAATCAACCTTTGTAAGTTGTCAAGTATTTAAACTAATCTTGTTCCATTCTTTAAGAACATCTTGTTCTATCCTGTCATACATCAGTTTAATCTGTGTGGTATCAGTACCCAATGCGTGTGCTAATTTAACAAGGTTTTCATAACCTAACTTCTTATTACCACATTCAAATTGTGATAATAAGCTGCTGTTTATTCCAATCTTACTTGCTAATTCCTTTTGACTTAGGTTTTGTTTTAATCTCAATGCATAAAAGTAAATTGCTAACTTTGCATAATGTTTATCTGTAATTGATTTCCTATAATTTTTCATTGCCATATCGTTATCTCCTTATGTTAATGTAATCACTTTTGAATCAAAGAGGGGAATTACTTCCCCTCAACCCTTTCCCGGATATAACTTCGGTATAGGCTATCCCAACCAAACTCTATCTCTTTGTACTTCAACCAATTCCTATCAAGTGGAAATAATTGAATACCTCCGACCTTCTCATAGATGTACCAACGGTCATCATCATGTTCTCGGTCATACTCAAATATCTTTTGAGGTATCACGAATGTACATTCAACCCTTTTCCTCTTTCCGTTACGAGTTCCATACATGATATGACTTGCAATTCCTAAGTGCTGTGCTAACCAATAACAGATGTTTCGTTCCATATCGTATTTCATAGTCTATCCTTTCTACGCTACTGAATAGCGTGCTTTAATTTCCTGTTCGTACTTTTCATTCATTGACTTCCATTTACCACCGTCTACTTGGTATCTGTGGTTTACGAAATCGTACACTACATGTATCTCCTGCATATAATTATACGCAGGAACATACTCCGTTACTTTTAATGTGGTTAATCTGACTTTCAATGTACTGCTCCTTTCTTTGTTGTGCTAACATTATACTTCAATCGCTTTAAGTTGTCAAGTATCGTTATGGAATTTCCATAGTTTCATGAAAGTTTACCCATTGCCCTCCCAGAGGCTCATTAAGACGGGGTAGGTTTGAGATGTTATAACTAATCACCTCAAACCGAAACTCTTGCTCACGGGCTTGCTAGTGCCCTCAGATTTAATTTTTTGTTTCACCATTAAACCAAGGATTATCTATCCATGCTTTCTTGTATGTTATCCTAACAAACTTAACTATGTCTCCTTGATGTACTACATCATCAAATTGTCCTATGAGTTCGTGGTGTAGTTCGGGGTCGTGTAACTTAATCAGACCTAACTTGTTTCCAAGCATATCATAGTTATCTTTACCAATCTTTTCAATAACTCTTTCGTCATACCATATCTGTCTTTCAATGTCATTCTTCATAACATCTACTTGCTTACGGCTGAATCGCCCGGTTTCGTTTTCAAGTACACTCTTGATAAATGACTTCTTGAATTCATTTCTGAATTTCTTTAACTCCCCTTTATCATTGGAGTTGGCTCTGATGTATAACTCTTTCACTATGTCAGAATATGCTGACCACTTCCTTAGAGCATAATCAGTTAGGACTTCATTGAATTCCGGGGATATCTTTGATACAACATTAATGCTCTGTAACATCTTTTGTGCACAAGTTGCACCATAACCAAAGAATGACCTTGTAATCAACTTTCCACAACAAGCACAAACTGAATACTCTCTGTATTGTCCTTCAAGTTCGTCAATGTATTCCATGTTAGGTATTGCGTCATAACTTTCTTCCTTTCTTTCCTCAATCTTCTCTTCGTATTGGTTCAATTTATCTTCGTCATATCTGTAACCTAAAAAAGTTGCTGTTGTCATATCATTCATTCCTTTCTTTTTTAACTATGAGAGAGGATTACTCCCCTCTCAATGCTGTACATACATCCACATCAAACACATCACCTCTTGCACATCTTAACTCCCAAGTCTTAATGACTTCTTGTTTGTTTTGTGCGTCTATCTGTGCTGATGTAATCTCGTCTTGACATTCAAATCTGCCAAGTAAACCTATCAAGGTTATTAAACCTATCGCAACTAACACTCTCTTCATTCTTTATTTCTCCTTTCTTTAAAAAGAAACGAGGGGTTTAACCCTCGTTATCTTTGTCAACTCTTTTCAAGTCCTCATTCACTTTGGTCTTGTCATAGTTCCCTTTGTAGTTCGCTACTGCCTTCATTACTATGTCAATCGCATTCATTACTCTTGCAGTGTTTTCTTTCGTGAAGGCTGCTTTACCGTCAGAGTTTCGGCTCAACCATTTCTGAATGTAACCTCTTGAATGGCTCAATGTTTCCTCATTCGTTTCGCCTAACATCACTGAACAAACATAGGCAACCATTTCAGCTTCGGCTTCTTTGACACATCTGTCATTCGGTTGTGTCGTGTCCACAAATCGCTCGTCATTACTGTGTAGTAAGCAATGAGCAATCTCATGGAGTAAAGTCTTTTGTGGGTTTTCAGCCACTGGGTTAATCGCTATCGTTTTATTCTTTGGATAACAATACCCTTGGCAATTGCCGTCAATGTCGTTATACTTAATCATAGTTAAGTCTAACCGTTTCAGAGTTTCCTCAAAGTCAATTGTTACTTCAACTTTGTACTCTTTAAGTATCTCATTCTTTTTAAACATTGAATAAGAAAAGAAATGTCTGCTGAATGGGAATGTAGTCTTAAAATACTTAACAATCGGTTTTCCGTCTTTGTCTTTTTTAGGCTTGTTTGTTTCCTCATCCATTTCGTAAATCGGTACTTGTTGCGGGACTCTTGCAAACATCTGCATGTTCTGTTTGTATAATCGTTTCTTTGTTTCCTCTGAAATGATACCAGACTTAACCCATTTACTTCCACACATAACTGGGGTTACATCTAAACCCCTATCCATCTGTTGAATGGATAACAACCATGCGTTCGTTCCACTAAAATCGTGAAACATTGAATAGCATCCGCTAATCGTTCCGCTTTCATTGAGAGCAATCTCAATCAGTTTAGATTTGTCTTGTTCTGTGTACATTCTTGTAGTCATAATGTTTCCTTTCTGCCTTAATCAAGGCGACTTAAATCTATCACTTAATAAAAAAGACAGCCCTCGCTGTCTTTTCAATCTATACTCGTTCCGTAAATCGTAACTATAAGAGGCTTTCGGTCTAAATCGTTAATCTAAATCGTTACTATTGTTTTTGTTTAACCTTCGCATTATTTGCGTTGGTTTTAATGTAACTTGTTGGGCTCTTAATCTTTGTTGGAAATCGTTTAGCCCAATCGGAATATTTAGCCATAATTGCTTTCGTATCAAGGATTACAGACTCGTCAATACTGATATGTATGTCTTTGAAACGATTTGAGGACATGCATTGACCATAAACTTCGTAATAGTCATAAGCCCCGGATTTAAGAACGTCTATACGCTCGGTCAACTCTGCTATTTTAGCATTGAGGGAGTTGATTTCATCTTGAATAGCGTCATAATTGTTCTTGTAGTTTTCTGCGTTTCTGATTTGTTCTGCGTCTTGTGTCATATTGTACCTCTTTCTGCCCGAAATTACGGGCGTTTTACTGTTACACTATGACCGAAAGCCCCTTATAGTTACGGTTTCAGCCGTAACTATTGCCGAAACGAGTGTTTATATATGGAATTGTCAAAGTTCAATGTAGATGTTATCTACACCTATATTATGACATAGGTGATTTAAGTTGTCAAGTTTTTTATATGTATAGGGTATGAGGGTGCATATGGGCTGAAATGCCCATCATCACTACCTGAAAAGCAAATAGAGGGGTCGAAAACCCCGGCATTACTGGTGAGTTAAATGCCTCACAGAAATTTTCCAGATTTTTGAAAAACTTTACCCTATTGTGCAAGCAGCTTCCGCACAGGCACAACTTAGTTATGTAACTTTGGTTAACACCTTTAGTCATATAAGTAACTATAATCCTATTTGTTTATTCATCTATATTATTCATCTATAAACATAGTGTGGCACCTAGGGCATTCAAGTTCTCCTGTTTCCAGCAGTCCTACTATCTTTTTACTATCTTGTGTTACATATAGATAGCAGTGTTCACTTATTATACCAAAGAATTTACAATTATATACTTTGCCACAATTAGGGCAAGTTATTTTAAACCACTTTCCGTTCATGCCTGTCACCTTAATAAAGCTGTTTCTATAGGTTCTTCGTTTTCTTCAAATGAATCTAAATTATATGGTTTATCTAAACCATATCCTTCAGTAAAATCACCATCTGATTTAGTAGATATATAATATCCAACTACACCTTTATTAGCATACAATTCATTTAATTTAGCAAGTCCATTTTCAGCTTTTACATATTTTGTATCTATTTCTTCTAATGACATTGTGCATAATTCCTGTATGTCATCTTCTTCACCTTGAATCTTAATTTTAAGTGCACGGCTTAAACCTTCTTCGGTTGCTTTCCAACCATACTTATCTCTTAAGTATTCATAATCTGCTAATATATCTTCTACATATTTTGTTTCACAATATATATGTGCACGACTTACAGCTACATACAATAAGTTTACATTTTCTATTTTATCAAGGTTCCATATATCTCTGGCTATTATTGCATAGTCATATTCCAAGCCTTTAGCAGAGTGAGCTGTACTTAGTGTAAGAACTTTACTACTGCTTTTATTTTTTCCAGCCATTACATCTTTTAATGCTTGAAAACCTTTTATTAAATATACAGGGTTTGTATCTTTTTCTGTTATATGATAATAAAGGCTACAGCATCTTGATATTTCTCTATCTACTTCACCTTTATGCTGATAAATATAAGCACATAATGTTAAGTGTTCTGCTTTAGCATCACGCATCATTTCTATTATTTGTTTAGAATAAGGGTTTTGCCAGCTCTTTTCATCCATAAATGATTTTATGAAAGTATTTTTAGCCTGTGTATAACCAGAAGATTCCAACATAGCAGCCAACCAAGGTAAATCTTCTCCTACCATATTAGAAAAAGAATTATAGGAACCTCCTAAGAATTTTACATGGATTGAAGGGTCCTGTAATATATTACTTATTGCATATTTTACCATTGTGTTTCTTGTACGGAATAATATGAGTGATGTATAGTTATCTGGGAGTGTTGAATCAGAGTGTCCCGGCTGAACTAAACCACCGTTCTCATTATAAGACATATCTTTTAAAGCAAGAATACGATTACAGAACTCACAAGTTATTCTATTTAATCTGAAAGAATAAGTGAGGGGTAATACTGTAGAAACAGGTCTTAACTCTGCCATCATATTTACTGTGTCATTAAATTGATAAATTCTCTGGTGTTCATCACCTATTAAATAAAGTTTTTTATATCTTATTCTGCGTAAGAACATTGCAGTAAAATTATTTATATCTTGTGCTTCATCTATTGCTATGTATTTGCAATAAGGGTGGTCTGTATATTCTACAGCGTATTCCTTCAAATACATATCGTGCGTCCATTTATGAGCTTTTTTCATGTAGTTTAAAGTGGCTTGTGCCAACTCTAAAGTTTCCATTGTATCTTTTTCTATATCCAACTTTTTAATTTTTTCTTCATTAGGGAGTACAGTTGCACAATAAGTTGATATAGGGGTTAAAGAAGACTTCCAATAGTCTTTTAATACTTTGTATACCCTATAATTAGTTACATTTCTATATCTGGCAAAGTCCCTGCGTTTTATACTATCTATAATAACAGAAATTTCTTTCCATTCATTTTTTAAAATAGGGAGCCTACCTTCTTTACTGGACACCCCTTTATAAGCAAAGCTATGAAGAGTTCTACATTCTACCACATCATCTAAACCTAACTTTTTAATTTTCTTAGTTGTAGATTCTTTCAGCTCTTTATTATACATCAATAATACTAATTTACTTGAAGGGTTTATTTCACCTATCTCTTTTAATTTATTACATAAAGCGAATATAGTTGTAGTTTTGCCTGCACCTGCGACTGCTTCTACTACATAGCTTCTGTTTTCGCCTGTGTCAAATACTGTATTAAGTATAGTTTCTTGTTGTGTTGTATATTTCATTTCTTTCTCCTTATTACTCAAAAAGTATATCATAGAATTTTTCTCTTGTCAAGCATTAAAAGAAAAGCCTATTGTAATAACAATAGGCTACCATCAAGAATACATAAATTTATTTTAAAACTCTTAACTTAGTTTCCTCTCTTAATTTTTTATAATTATACAAGATATTTAATAAAGTTTCAAGCTCTACTAATTCCTGCGAAAAATTCATCTTAAACATTATTGCCAAGTCTTTGCAATAGTCACAATGACTGGCATACTCTGGAAATTCCTTTATTAATTCTCTTATCATCATGAACGTATTATTCTCTCTGTCATAAAGTGATAAAGGTCTCTTTGTAAATAAAGGTTCTGTTGGCATGCTATATCTCTCCTTTCAACAATTCTTCTACTGATATGAAATTTACATTTAATAATGAAAAGGGGTTTATAGTATAAATAACAGCTTTGTCATTATGCACAGATTCTATGAACTGAACAGAATTTTTCTGAAGGATAGCGGACCTATCAAAAGGTTTTTCATCTATTGAATAATGTGTGCCATCTATGAAATCAGCCGTTCCTATTAATACTATGTTTTCATAACCCTTACTTACAAGATATGATATTGCATAGTCATGTGTAAAACCACACCATGCCAGTTCATTATTTTCATTTATTACTTTAAATTCTACAAGATTATGGTAAGCTATATCTACTTTATTACTGAAAGTATTTATTAATTCTTTTTCTTTATTTAACAAATTACCATTTTTAGGTATGGTTATGGCAGGGATGTCTGGATATTCATTAGATAAATAAGCCATTTCTTCGTCTACAAAGATATGTCTTGATGTTGTATACTTTCTAATAATTCTGTTTATACCTAATGAAAAATATTTGTTTAATATGTAAGGGAGTTCATATTCACAAGTTTTTATTAAAGGTGAATCCCCTAGTATCAATGCTACCTTCATTTTAATATCTCACTATATTCTCTGTAATAGTATTGAATATACACTTGTTCACTGTAATCTAAGTTATATGGTGGTAATAATCGTGTCATTGTATGTGTAGTAGATAGTACAGATTGTTTTCTGCCTGTTATCTTTTGAGCATAGTCCATTTGTGATATTATTCTGTCAAATACTGTCAATATCTCTTCTACTGTTGCGTAAGGCTCTAAACTTCTTCTAAATTCATTACATACTGATTCTACTATTGAGTCAAACATATTAACCTTTCCATAACCATATAATGTATTGTACCATAAATATTGCAAACATTATTAATGCTTCTATTATTATCTTTTTACCTTCTGACATATTTATTACCTCTCTAAAAGGGAATGGGAGAGTTTATCTCTCCCATAACAATCCCTTTAGAATTATTAATCTTCTTTAAACACTGAGTGTGCTTTGTTTTTCTTTTCTTTTACTACTTGGTTTACAGTTTCAATAGTTTTTACTGCATCACCTGTATGGAGCACTTTATCAAGTATTTCTGCACCCATAGGAGTTGATTTGAAGGCTTCTATCATTGAAGCAATGTCAAATGCTGTTCCCGGATTAAAGATACCAGCTGCTTTACCAACACCTTCAGAAACTGTACCAGCATTAGCGAAGATTTTAACATCTGCACCAGATAAGTTCTGAGCTTGTGCAACACCAACTGCTTTCATCACATCACCCTGTACTTCTACTTGTTTTTGTCTAATTAAGAAGTCTTGATAAGGTTGGTTTTCACCTACTTCTTTAGCAAGTGTTACTTGGTCTTGTACTGATGCTTTCTTAGCAAGTTCTTGTGCAAGAGCTTGTGCTTTACCTTTTGCTTCTGTACCTTTAGCTTCATTAGTTGCTGTAACTAAATCAGCTTCAGCTTTAAGAGTAATCTGTTCTTTATTAGCTTCAGCGTGTAACATAACTTGTTGTTTTTCAGCTTCAGCATTAAGGACTTTAACTTTCTTTTCAGCTTCAGTTTTAACAACTGCTGTTTCAGCATTAATAGTTGCAACTTCTTTGTCTTGTGCAGCTTTAACTTCAGCAGCCTGCTTAGTAATTTCAGCAGATTTAACTTCACGTACTCTTTGTACTTCCATTTCTTTTTCTGCTGTTATTTTAGCTTGCTCTTGTACTTTCTGCATTTGTTGCTCGTTAGCAATACCTACTTCTTGTTGTACTTGAGCTTGTCTTAAACCAACTTCTCTTACAGAATCTTGTTCTTTAAGTGCTACTTCTTGGTTTGCCACAATTTCAGCTTCTTTAGCTTGTTTCATATTGTTAGCAACTGTAGTTCTTGATTCCATTTCAATAGCTGATTTCTTTTTCTTCATGATGTTAGCAATTACTTCAGAACCATGTGAGTCTTTAATATCCATTAACTCAATGTTTTTAACTGCAATAACACCCCATTCTTGCAACTGGTCTGCTACTGAGTCTGTAAATTGTTTACCATACTTAGCACGTTCTGACATAATTGATTCAAGGTCTTCTTTAGCAAGTAAAGAACGAACTGCACCTTGTACAATACCTTTTAGTTGTCCTTCCAATTCTTTGCTATCTCTTACTTTTGAAGCAGCTACACGGAAGTCAGATATTCTGAAATATGCTTGAATATCAACTAAGAAAGGTAAACGGTCTTTATCATAAGCATCATATTCTGGTAACTCAATGTTAAAGATTGCCGTTGATAATTTCTTTACTGTAACACCTAATTTAGGAATCCACTCTGGAAATTCATAATAAGTATTACCTTTGTTGTCTTTTGCTGATGAACCATATACATCAGACGTGTTGTTTCTCTGAACAACATGAACTTGGTCTGGTCTTACAATTCTGCGTAATCCTAAGATGTACAGAACTAAGAACACTACAATAATACCAAGTGCACCTGCACCATACAGTGCAAAGTTGAATAAATGTGTCATTTCTTTGTCTCCTTTTACACTTATTTACTATCGAGCTTAATTGCTCCGCATAATCCAGCAATTAAGATGCCAATGGCAACAGCAGGTATAAGTACACCTGCTATTAATGCCATTATTGCACCTACTATGCCATACATTACACTCTTTAAATATGTTACCATTTTAATTCCTTACCCTTTAACTACTGCTAAAGGACTTAACTTTACTAATATTTCTACTAAGTCTTTCTGTTCTTCCATTACAACGTCAATGTCTTTATAAGCACCAGATGCTTCATCAAGGTCTGACTGATAACGAACTGCGTGAAGAATACCCTTCTCGTCCAGCTTTCTTTGCTCTTCAGCCAAATCAAGATTTTCCTGTGCTTTCTTACGTGACATCTTACGACCTGCTCCGTGAGAGCAAGATTGTAAACTGGCTTCATTACCTTTACCTTGAACTATGTAGGAAGCTGTACCTTGCGAGCCGGGAATAATACCAGTAGTGCTAGGACGAGCCAAAGTAGCACCTTTACGGTGTACCCATACGTTTCTACCATAATGGTTTTCCAGACTTGCATAGTTATGATGAATATTAATTTCTTCAATGAACTCTACATCACCACATACTCTAACAAATTCTTCCTTGATAACTTTTGCCATCAGTTCTCTGTTAGCGTAAGCGAATTCAAGGCATAGGTCCATTTCTCTTAAATAATCATCAAACTCTTTAGTACCTCTTGGTAATACTGCCAAATCATCACGAACTATCTGGTCTTGTTTCCACAGTAAACAAAGGTCCTTGGCTTTCTCATTATAATGTTTAGCAACCTTATAACCAAGGTTACGGCTACCACTATGTATCATAAACCAGATGTGACCATCACTACCACGCTGAATTTCAATGAAGTGATTACCACCACCTAAAGTACCTATCTGTCTACGTGCAGAATTCTTTTCTTCTTTACATATAGTTGTGTCTTCCCAAATAGGTAAATTAAATAATGGGTGGTCTTGGTCCTTATTATGATGATTGAAACCAACAGGGATTCTCCCTCTGATTCCACCTTTATTTTCTTTAGAACCACCAAGTATAGCTTTTAATTGGTCTATAGTAATATCAGTTAATGAAGTCTTAACTGCTAACATACCACAACCAATATCTACACCTACCATATTAGGGCAAATTGCGTTATCTAACGCTACAACCCCACCAATAGGCATACCATACCCTTCGTGAGTATCGGGCATGAGGCATACATTGCCAACTAGCCAAGGGTGCTCAGAAATTCTTATTGCTTGATTTAATGCACCTTCTTCTGGGTTTTCACACCAAGATAAGATGTTATTTAGATACTTCCTCATTATCTGTCCTTTCTTCGTGTTCAAATATATACACTAAACGTCTAAGTACATCTAATGTGCCATAATGAGGCATATAAGATTCTTCTTCATATTTTAGTGCTTCTAATACTAACTTTTTGATTTCTTCCATAATTTTTAATCCTCATAAACTATTATACACTAAAATATACTCACTTGTCAAGTTTTACTTAACAATATTTAACCTAATAAGAATACAATCCCTGTTCCATAAGTCAGTAGCGAAAAAATAGGGGCACCTAACAGTAACACCTTTACAAGAATTTGTATATATAAGGTCATGCATACAACATGATTTATAGAAGTGCATGCCTGTAATCTGATAATTTTTATATAGCTCTACAGCAATTTTAACATCTTGTTCCATTATAGTAGTATACTATTAATCATTGTCTTTTGTCAAGTAATCAGCTATAGTATTAGTCATTATATATTTAACTAATGCTTTGTGCTTTTCTTCTTTCTTTTCATCAAGGCTTAATTCTTTATCAAAAGCATGCTTAACTTGTTCTCTTAATTTCTGAATAAGATTGTGGTCACGCAGCTTTTTAAACACAATATTTTCTACAGAGAACTCTCCACCTTTTTCTAAACCTGCTTTGCGAAGTATGTATATTTTTTCAAGCAATTCTTTAGCTTCATCTTGCGAACCTGTCATTTCAATAGCTTTTTCAAGTTCTTCATATTTAGCTCTTACAGCAAGGTCATTAATACTTACTTTAGGTTCTGAAGGTTCATGAATCCATTTATTTTCCATTACAGAAAATATACCATTACTTGCTGTATGGTCTGTTGTTGCTTCTGCATAAAGTTCAACAGGGATTCCATAAATAGTAATGTCATGCTCTTTATTAAATAATGTTTTCTGAGCACGTAAATAACCTTCAACAACAGGGCATGACTTATGAATCATATTTAAGTCTACAACTAAGTGAAGGTCTATATCTGAATATTTAGTATAATTATAATTAGCAGAAGACCCTAATAAACGTATGTCTTTAACAGCATCTTTAGGTATTTCAAGGTATTCAATAAATGCTTTAGCTATTTCTCTTAATTTTTTAAGAACTTCATCTTTTAGATGATAGCTAATGTTGCCATTGACTCTTTTCTCTTGAAATCTATCCCATAATTTAGGGTTGAGACGTTTATTAATTTTAACTTCTAATTCTTTTATATTCATGAATTAAAATTTAATCTATCACCTTATACAAACAAGCAATTCCACCACTATGTTTAATACACGTATTGATGGCATGCTTTAGTTCCCGGCTGGTAGTTTGTCTGCAATAATTTTTATAGCATAACTCATATATTCTATAAATCCTATATGAATATTCTTCTTTAGGATTATATAAAGTCCTACGAGTAGAATTATAATACCCACTTTGACGCACAGGGTTTAATGGACTAACAGGGTTAGCCGGGTTCATTATATGTAAGGGGTGAGCTGGATTACTATAAGGATGATAGTAATTATACCCAAACCCAACAATTTGAAAACTAAATAATACTATAAAAGCTATTAAAATTTTTTTAATCATACTATATTTCCGTTTCTGTCAAGTACAATGTTGCTTGGTACATTCCGTTGACGTTTGCTCTAACTGGTGGTGCCATACCTACATTTACATCAATGTAGTAGGTACCATTCTTTATATAAATCTCATATTTATCATACTTAAATTTACTTTCTGTCCCAGATATATTATTTATAGGTAATACTAATACATTAGGAGCTTTTAAATTTATTTTAGCCTCATTTAAGTTTTGGTAAGAAGCTGGGTGAAACACAGAAGAAAAGGCTATATAAACCCTTCCACCACACTCAAACATTGAATGCTCAAGTCCACCATCTACCATTGATTTAGAAGTTAGATAAAGTGTAGTTTCTGGAATATTTGAAACAACCCGGTATTTAACTTTTAACGGATTGGTTACTATTCCGTTCTGTACATGAGCTACAAGAGTTGTATTAGTTAATGGGGTTATATTAAGAAATGCTGGAATCACAATAGAAAATTCTACACTTGCAGAATTAGATGTGGCATGGCATGCTCCTATATTTAATAACATCATTAATAAAACAAATACTCTTTTCATACACTCTCTTCTAAATGGCAGGGGGTACGTTTCTTTAGGTTCGTCCCCCGGAAACCATTTATGTCCATAAATTGCAACTTTTAAAGGTGTTGCTTCCCCTAAATGGTTGCGGAGGTGGGACTTGAACCACACGACCTCAAGGTTATGAGCCTTGCGAGCACTCCACACTGCTCTACTCCGCTATATAGCAGATTGAGGAACGACTCTAAGGTATCTGCCTTACCTCACCTTTTTACCTAATGGATTGTATATACTTTTGGGTAGCTAATCCAGTAGCGTTGGAATGACTGGTGTAACCATAGGACTTTTTGCATTGCCCAGAAGGTTCAAAGTCCCTAGGAAATTACCTTTACACTGAGCACACTTCTTCTTTTTCGTTCAAGGTCAAAGTGCGAAGGACCTTCTGCATTGCTTTCAATGTTCTATAATATAATTATATCATAAAGCATTTATCTTGTCAAGCATTATTTCTTTTTTCTACGTTTATATTCTGCAAACTTTCTACCTGTACGTGATTTACCACTATTTCTCATATTACTTTTTCTCTTATATTGACCTATTTCAACAATACCATTAGGTACTTCTGTGGTATATTCACTAATAAATACATAATGTCCTTGTTTTCTAAGTTTCTTAACATATCTATAGAATTCATCATAATCAAATTCTTCATCTATGTCATTATATTTAGCCGTACCTTTATATGGTATATCACAGTATACAATACTTTTCGGAGGAATAGGTACATTCTTATAATCTCTATTATATATCTTTACATTCTTAAGTGCTTCAGCATCTTTAACTGCTGATTTGTATGCTCTTAAAGCTATATTAGCATTATTCTTATAATTAGCAAATCCTTGAAAATATTGCCCATTAAAACTATAATTATTCCCTACATAACCTAATTGATATAAAGGGTATAAGTGTTGATTTTCTCTCATATGCTCATACTCTTCTTTAGTTATATTATTTTCTTTAGGCAACCAACTGGTATCTTTAACTATCTTTCTAAGATATGCTATTAAAGGTTTACTTTTATCGTTAGCAATCTTATTCTTTAATGGTACATAAGATGCCATACCACACCCACCACAGAATAAATCAACAAAATATGTTTCATCTGTTATAGGTACATGCTTTACTATAGTCTCCCATAATTTAGGAGCTAATCTCTTCTTACTTCCCAACCTTTGCATTTAAACCACCATATATAACCTTTCTATAACTTCTTGTGTTGTACTATCTCCTATGGTTAGACCCATATAACAACATTTAACTCTAATTGCTTGCTCTGTTCTATTAGGTAATACTTTCATTAAATAAGCCATACCTTTTGAGCAATACTTCTCCAGAAGTCTAAGCTCTCTAGCAGTCCAAAAGACTAGCTTCGTTCCTTTTACTCCCATAAATACTCTCTTTCTACCTTATTAGGTGATTATCTCTCGTCTTTTACTATAATGCAATTATATCATAAAGCATTTATCTTGTCAAGCATTATTTCTTTAATTTAGCACCACACTTTACACAGCTTATTTTGCCACGTTCTTCAAGATTTTTAATATCATAATCTTTAAAACTTCTATGACATTCTGGGCATGCTGTAGCACCATTTAATTCATATTCGTTAAATTTAACAATATTTCTTTTAGTCTTTGGGTCATAAATTTTCATTACGGTCTCCTCTTTACTTCATACCTACAATTAAATATAATACTATCCATAGCATCATGCGTATTTAAAAATACTAATGCCTGTTCTGGGGTTTCTATTATAGGTTCTTCACTACTATTAAAAGATGTATTTATTAAACAAGGAACCCCAGTTTTTCTATAAAAATTCATTAAAAGCGAATGTAACTCTGGGTTTGCTTGCTTAGTTAATCTTTGAGGTCTTGTTGTACCATCAATATGGCAAACAGCAACTATAAGTTTTTTCATGCTTTCTTTTATAGGCATGGCTCTTAACATAAATTCTGTTAAGTCATAGTTATCTGTGTCAAATATTAAATCAAACAATTCATCAGCAACTACAGGTGCCAAAGGTCTCCAAGTAGCTCTTCCTTTAATATTATTCATTTTATAAAGCATATCTATACTGTTAGGATTGCTTAATATACTTCTGTGTCCTAATGCACGTGGTCCAAATTCTGCACCGCCTTGAAACCACCCAATTATTTTATTATCTGCTAAATCTGAAACTGTTTTATCTTCATCATAATCTGAATATTCAGCATCTAAACCAGATATTTCTTCTTCTGTATAAACTTTGCCCATGTATGAATTATCTACTTTTTTATTTTCAATAGGTTCACCAAGTTCATAAGCTGCATACAAAGCGTAACCTAAAGCACAACCGCCATCATGAGGTGCTGGGTCAATATAGAAATGTTTAAATAATTTAGAATTAACTATAAGGTTATTGGCAATACAATTATTTGCACAACCACCAGACATAACTAAATTATCCTCTCCTGTTAATTCCTTACAATATTTAGCCAACTTCATCATAATTTTATCATAATTATATTGAATAGTGGCTGCAAAGTTTGTATAACACATTAGATTATTTTTTTCGGAATCACTATAAGGATAAATATTTTCTGCAAAGTAATCAGAAATCTTTGAAGCAACATATTCAAATATAACAGCTACATTATCATCTAACCCTAATATGTCTTCTGTGTCATATTTAAGATAATATTGTTTTATACTATTAGTTTCATCATCCCAGTCTATAATAGGGATATCTTTGTTAGGAGTGCCATATCCAGCTAAACCCATTAATTTACCTTCTCCACTTTCTCCTAAATTACAATAGTTAGCACCAGCAGTATAAAGTAAACCTAAAGATTCTACAATGCTAAACTTCTTTAATATTTTAATTTCATTATTTTTAACTTGAGCAATTGTAACACCTTCATTCTGGTCACCACAACCATCTACAATTAAACATACTGCTGATTTAAACCCACTCTGATAAAATGCACTACAGATATGCCCCATATGATGGCTGTGATAAATTGTTTTTACATCTTTAGTAAGGTCTGGAAAGAATTCTTTAAGGTTATCTAAACTTAATGGTGAAGCTACTACATCTATATCATTAATAGTTAAACCATTATTTTTTAAACATCTTTCTATAGCTAAATAAGGGAATTTATCAGATTCTTTGATTCTATTAAATCTTTCTTCTTCATAATTCCCTTTTACTTTACCATCTATAACTATGCTGGCAGAAGTAAAATGCTGTAAGCCACCTACAGTACTCTGTATGCCTAGTATATTCATTATTGCTCTCCTTTAAAATGGCTGGTAGGAGAGGATTCGAACCTCCAACCGCTCGGTTAACAGCCGAGAGCTCTGCCATTGAGCTACCTACCATTATATTGCAACTATGAGGGAGTTTTAAGTCAGTTATACTATCCACAACCTTCTACGTAACCTAGTCGACCATTGATTACTCCAGCAAGTGGTCCCTACACTGCGACTTGATAAATGGCTTCCCAGCAAGGATTCGAACCTCGATTAAATGGACCAAAACCACTTGTCCTACCATTAGACGACCGGGAAATATGAAGTCCCCACCAGAGTTGAACTGGTCTAATCACTATCCTTATATAACCTCTAGTTGCAACATAGGTTATATCTACCAAGTGTACCTCTATTTAGAACCGTCTTTGAAATAAAGGTGTTTGCAACCAGTCTTTATTTCTCAATAGAGGAGGGACTATATGGTGCTCGGTGATGGACTCAAACCAACGACTTCCACTTTGTAAGAGTGGCATTCTATCAACTGAATTAACCGAGCATGGCGGTAGTAATAAGACCTTTAACTTATACCTCTCCCAAAACAAGGGAGTTATGCTTTTGGTATTCACTCATACGTTTAATTCGTTGCTAATTAATTGTACTAGTGTCAACGTAATACCAATGCTCATTTTCATAGGTGTCCTTCTGTAGCTACAGTTCTGTATTCCTATGAAATTACACCATACTACCAGAAACTTTTAAATGGTGGAGGTGAGGAGAGTTGAACTCCTGTCCGCAATATCTGTGCACCCACAGTTGTACATGCTTCTTGATTATTTATTTTAGCCTTTGTTCACTTGGTGTTAATCATCACCTGTGAGGTCTGGTCGTTCTGGTCCATTTAATGCCTGTAGAACACCACGTCACTGGCAGGTTTACCACCACGTACTGTAACCTAACTTATAATCTACAGTTTCAATTATAAATTACTTCTGTTGATTGCTATTAAGCAGCAAGAGCAACTTTTTTGCCGAAGTCAGCAGAGATTACGTTGTTGTCGTTTCTCTATTTACACGATTTAAAGAGGTCATGTGTCTCTGCATGCTATGTGTACCTAGTCTTACCACGTCAAAACCGGGCACCCCCATAATATTTAATTTTCAATGTAAATGGTGGAGTCGGAGAGAATCGAACTCTTCACAGTTTCCTTGCAAGGGAATCTCGCCACCTTGGAACATGCGACCCCATGTTATACAGGCTTTAAGGTCTCAACCTGTATCAGCAACCTCTTACGGACTAGCAACTTTCCGCAACTCTGCCTTTTATTCTCTATGTAATCTGTCTTACACCTAGGATTTCTTTCAAAGCAGTCCTTACATAGACCATTGGTACGCAGTTACCATTAAACTTAGAGAAGGAGCACCTAGCCCTAACAAGGTGAGGGTGCTCCAACACCTTTCTGTCTCTATTCTGACTTCTGTCTGAGACAGTAGGAAATATTAAATGAGCTTGATTCATCTAGTACCGAACTCCAGTCGGTAACTAGCCTATTATCTCGTCAGTCCATAGTACTCGGCTAGGAGTAAAGAACCGAATGATGTCTAGCCACATCACCTCTCTTATTTAATTTGGCGGGCTATAAGAGAATTGAACTCTTGACTGCTCCGTGACAGAGAGCTGTGATTACCACTTCACCAATAACCCTTATGGTAGCGGTACAGGGAGTTGAACCCAGCTTTGCTGGTTGAAAACCAGCTGTCCTAACCGATAGACGACACCGCCATACTTTTAATAATATAATATTTTTAAAGAAGTTGGGTAGAGTAGTTAGTTCTACCCATTTCTTCTCCATACAGTCCGTCCCATTGAGGTCACTTGGTAACTACTCCAAGCTACTATCGCAAGAGGTGCTGTATGTTAGTAGTTTTTTAATTTATACATTCATATTATCATAAATGTATGTTCTTGTCAATACCTAACCAGAAATATCTAAAATAGTACCTACAATTTCTGGTGCAATATCAACTTGTTTTACTTTAGCGAAATCTGGTTTGATTTCACTATTTGTAACAACAATTTCTGTAATAGGTGCTTCTTTTAATCTATCTATTGCAGGTGGATTAAATAATCCGTGTGAAGCTGCTATATAAATATCTCTAGCACCATTTCTTTTAAGCATGTTTGATGCTTCGGTAATAGTTCCTGCGGTATCTATAATATCATCATAAATAATACAGTCTTTACCCTCTACATCACCTAAAAGCATTTCTGCTTTAGCTTGGTTGTGGGCTGTTCTGTTCTTATAAATAATAGCTTTCTCACAACCTAGTGCTTTAGCAAATTTATCTGCTCTTTTAGCACCACCAAGGTCTGGTGAAACTACCACTAAATTATGTAATTCAGAGAATTTACCTTTAAAATATTCAACCATTTCATTTAACGAAGTTAAATCGGTTAATTTCATTTCTCTAGCAAACCCCTGCATTGCAGATGCATGTATATCTGAAGTAATAACTTCATCTACACCAGATGCATGTAACAGTGCTAAGTTTAATCTAGCAGATATTGGTTCTCCCATTTCAGTCTTACGTTCTTGACGACCATAAGGGAAGTTTGGAAGAACTGCAACAACTTTATTTGCACCCATTCTTCTAGCTGCATCAGCCTTCAAATAAGTTTCCATAAGGTTGTCATTAACTTCTCTACCTGTTGGAGCCATTATGAACACGTCTTGGCTTCTCATATCACCGAGAATGTTTACATAAGTTTCTCCGTTTGCAAATTTTTTTACTATAGCTTCCGTTGGTTCTATACCAAGTTTCTTTAGAATACTTCTTTCTAAATCTGTAGGTTTTGAGCTTGTAATGAATCTAATGCATTCTTTTCCAGCTCTATGTCCATTTCCAAAACTAATATTACTTCTATTAATTGGATTAATCGCTTGTATCATTCCTATCTCTCCTTCTTACACTCGATATCCAATTATATCATAAAATGTGTAGTCTTGTCAACTATTTTATTTTCTTTTTTTAAACCAAGGCAAACTAAATGTCATGCCAACGTACCCAGCATAATTGTCAGAATTACCAAATGCAAAGCCACCCTGTAACATACTCCAATCATTTGGGTGTATAAATAAACCAGCAGCTCCAGCACATTGGTCTTTGTACATGCCTGTACCAAGAGATAATTCAACAGGAGCATCAGACCTCGGATTAGGGTGTAAAGAAGTTAATGCTGTTACTGTAGCAAGCCCAGACCTCATATTTTGTTCAACATTGTTTATTCTATTATCTAATCTATTAATATCCTGTGCTGTCCTATTCATTCTATCTGTAAGACTCTCAATATTATTTTTATTTATCTGGATATTTTGTCTGTTAATTTCTATTTTATTAGAGTTCTTTTGAATGTTCTGTGCATTTTGACTTACATTATTGTTTGTTGCTGTTAAATCAGTTCTAAGACCATTTATATCTAATGTATTCTGCTGTATATTTGCTTTATTAACATTAACATCATTTATTACATTGTTTATGCTTGTTTGTATTGGAGTTAAATCTATATGTTCACCAGTTTTAAATTTCTGACCAGCATTATCATATATGTAATAGTCATCACCTTCTAAACCACTTCCAGTAACTTTTGTATCATAGTCTGTAAAAGTATTTGACCATACTGTCATAGCACCTGTAGTATCATTTTTACCTGTAAATCTCATTTCGTATTGAGTTCTAAGGTTTGTTGGTGTGTATTGTCTGCGTGGCATTGTATTAATTCTTATTTCTTGTACATGGTCAATACGTGCCACTTCTTCAAATGACTCATTTGTTTTAATTGCTCTAACATCTTGTGCATATACTGGTGTTATACAACACAGCAATCCAAGTAGGATAATTAGCTTTTTCATTATTAAACCCCCCTACATTCTTTATAAAATGTAATATGGTTAATAATGGTGGGCACATTGGGACTTGAACCCAAGACCTATCGCTTAAAGGGCGATTGCTCTACACATCTGAGCTACGTGCCCATAAATGGTGCCCCCGGTAGGAGTTGAACCTACACTTTACACTTTAGAAGAGTGTTGTGCTATCCATTACACCACAGAGGCATATGGCAC
>Ga0247609_10000777_pt1 | contig 41709 bp, 43 predicted proteins | sample 172DNAGHGlowgp2_FD_193487 | JGI IMG/M metagenome (GOLD analysis project Ga0247609, IMG submission 193487) | Sheep rumen microbial communities from Palmerston North, Manawatu-Wanganui, New Zealand - 1728 DNA GHGlow gp2 | ecosystem: Host-associated > Mammals > Digestive system > Stomach > Rumen ... | reverse complement strand
TTTTATATTAATGATTCAGCAACGCCAATTCCTTATAGAGTTCCGGCAGAACATAATACTTTTGAATATCCTGTAACTCAAGCCGGTGGCACATTAACCATTCGTATTGAAGCTAATGGCGTGGAAAAAATTCTTCAATTAGAAGTTATTACAAGCACCGCCTATGATTTTTCTATTGTAGATGAAGGATTAAAAGTAAAATTAGACGCTGAAGGCAGAACAAATGTAGGAAATAATTCTGATTTAATACAATGGAATAATACTGCTGTACTAGAAAATGACGATCCTTATAGACAGTATTATGGAACATTAAATAATAATTTCTTATTTTATAGTGAAAATAATTATGACGGTTGGCTTCGTAATGCAAATGGTCATAACTTTTTAAGATTGCGTAACCGTGATAAAGTTAATATTAATTTACCTGTGTTTAATTTTTCTATTTCCAATGGTAAAATTTTAGATGGTATGACTTTTGAAATTGATTTTCAAACTTCTAATGTTACTGATTATACAACACCAATTATTTCTTGCTTTGAGCAGGATAATGCGCAAAGTAAATCTATTATTTTTACCCCTCAAGGATTAACTATTAATAATACAACTGAATTAAAAACCCAATTTAAAGAAGAAGAACGCTTAACTATTACTATTGTTGTAGAAAATAGTGATAATGGTCCTTTATATCAATTATTTAAAATATATATAAATGGTATTTTATCCGCGGCTACTATATATGAAACAACAGCCTTAAATTTTATAGATATTTCTAAAGGCGTTATTCAAATCGGATCAGAAAAATGTACCTTAGATATTTATTCTATTCGTTTTTATAACAGACCATTAACATTCCCAGAAGTTATTAAAAACTGGATTGCTAATGAAGATGTCTATCAAAATAAAATTAATTATTTTAATCGTAATAACTACAGTGCAAGTCAAGGCCGCATCACAATGACAGATAACGCTTTTACTTTAGCTTCTCCTAACACTCCTTATATGATTATTACCGGAGAAGGTGATTGGAATAATGAAGATGGTTTGAATGCAATGCCTACTACTAAAGCGGCAGGTACATTTTCTACTGAAGATAAACAAATCGTAGTAGAATATATTGATCCTTTAGATAGTACAAAAAGTTTTACAACTAATTTTGAGGGCGGTTCGGTTGGAGTCGCTATTCAGGGTACTTCTTCTCAAGAATATAAAAGAAAAAATTATAAAATTAAATTAAATGTTTTCCGACAAAATGGAATAACCCACGTTAAAAAGCCTGCAAAATCTGTAAACAAAGATGAATATTATACAGATAATACTTATACTGAATTAAAAGAGGGTTATACTGATGAAGGATATAAATTAATTGATACTTCTATTCCAACTTTTACTTTTTGTATAAAAGCTGATGTTGCCTCTTCTGAAAGTGCCAACAATGTGCAATTGGTAAAATTATATAATGATATAGTAAAAGGAATAGAATTGACTCCGCCACAAGGTGATAATCCTAATATCCGTCAAGGCGTTGATGGCTATCCAATGGTTGTTTGGTATTTTAATAATAAAACTAAACAATATATTTTCTTAGGAAAATATAATTTTAATAATGATAAAGGCACAGAAGAAGTATATGGATTTGAAGATGGCGATGAAAGTTGGGAAGTAGGTAATAATGAAAAATTATTATGTTTCTTTGATGAATCAGAAGACCCAACTTGGGAAAATTGGCGTACAGCTTTTGAAACACGTTTTCCAGATGACGATGATAGTATGACAAAAAAAGAAGATCCGTATACTGATGAACAGATTGCTGATCGTTTAGCTGGTTTGCGTGAAATGGTTCACTGGGTAAGTAGCAAAGTAATATGGAATGATAATACCAAATCTAGTGTACATTTTGATATTACTACAACTTCTGAAGATATTGCAAATGCTGCGCGCACAGGTAAAACAGCAGAAGAAGAGGCGTTTAAACGAGAATTTAAACAATACTTTAATATGAATTTAATTACATTCTTTTATGTATTTACTGAGTTTTTCCTTATGGTTGATAACCGCGCGAAAAATATGTTTTTAACTCGTTATAAAGTTAGTAGTACCAGACCTAATAGCTCTAGTTGGCATAATGCATATGATAGCAATGTAGTTGAACTTGCTTCTTCAACCTCTACACGTGATACGTATACTGGATGGTTTAGTTTACCTTATGATATGGATACTGCTATAGGTACTAATAATGTAGGTGTTTATACTTTTGATTATCATTATGAAACAGGAGATTTGCAGCCAAGCGGTGCACCAATATTTAATGGCCAACAATCAAAATTATGGGTAGCTTTTACACAAGCTTTCCCATCTGAAATTCAAAACATGTATACACGATTCCAAACTAATCTTTCATATATTTCTCTTGAAAATAGTTTTGAAGCACACCAAGGGGTGTGGTCTGAAACAGTCGTTAATGAAGATATGGATGCAAAATATATTGATTGGATTACTGCATATGATGCAAATAATAAGCCTTTAACTCGTGATACTCGTGCACTTCCTATGTTATTAGGTCTTAAAACAGAACAACGTAAATGGTGGCTAGAAAATAGATTTAAATATCTTAATAGTAAGTATGCAATAGATGCTGCCGAAGACTATATTTCTTTAGGCGCGCGAAGTGGTCTATTACATATTCCAGTATCTGTTTATGCAGACGCTTATGTAACATTTAAAGTCGGTGCACAAGATAGTGCTCCTACTACTATTCGTTTAGCGGCCGGACAATCAGGAACAATTGAACGTAATGCTACAGGAGAGGGAGGTTCAGACCGTGTAGAATCTAGTGTCTCACCAGCTTCTAGAATTAGTTCAATTGAAAACTTAGCATCATTAGATTTATTAAATGTTGATTTTACTAGAGCAACTAGACTTCAAACATTGCGTCTAGGAAGCGCTAATGTAATTAACACTCGTTTGACTTCTATTTCTTTATCTGGTAATAAACTATTAAGATTATTTGATTTACGTAATTATGCTGCTTATACAGCAGATTTATCTGTAAATGAATGTTATAATTTGGAATGTATCTATTTAAGTGGCACTAAAATTACAAACGTCAATTTACCACAAGGTGGCGTATTAAAAACTATTCAGTATCCTACAACTATTAATACTATTAGAATTATAAATCAGCCTTATTTAGAGAATTTAATTATAGGAGCATATTTACCGGCAGATGAAATTACTGATAGTGAGAACGAAGTTATCTTTAATGGAAATAATGATTATAGTAATATTACAGCTATAGAATTAGACAATATTCCTGAAGAAATTAATGTTCCAGAAATGATTAATAGTGCAATCAATTTAACCTCTTGTAGTTTAAGTAATTTAACTTTCCATATGACTACTGAAGATTTCAGAGTATTCTTTAATACATTAGTTAAAATTAATGCTAGTGTCACAAATTGTACTATTTATCTTGAAACCGCAATGCCTTCTGATTTTACCGTCAGTGATATTACTGCTAAATTTAACTTTAAGGTATATGGAAAAACAGAAGATGGATATGCGGAATATTATAATGTTTATTTTTATGATTTCAGTCGTAGTAAACTAATAAGTACTAGTAGTGTCGTTCAAGGAGCTAGTATAACAGGCCCAACTTCATACTTTACTGATGAATATTTAGACAATTATAATGGTTTAACTGAAGAAAATAAATCAGAACATCCAACACGAGTTGGATTTGGTGGATGGAATCCTGCACCAGTAGATATTCAAAGTGATTTAAATGTGTACCCCATACCGCGTGATGAGTATAGAATGGAATATCATTATTTAAATGAAGAACAACAGCCAGTAGTAACTTATACTTATTTAGCACAAGATGAAGAAATTTTTGGTATTAGCATCAACCAATTTATTAAAAATTATTATACTTATAAATGGAAACATTGGACAAGTGATTCTAACGCGCCAGCAAATTATCCTGATGATGACGAACGTACTAGTGTATATGCTTCTGCCGCGGCAATATATAAGCAAGCAACAGTGGAAGCTTGGTATGCTGTTTATGATCACAGTGAACCTGCTATTTATCATATTTCTATATATAATACAAATATTTATGGAGAAAAAGTTGGAGAACCACTAGCTATTTTAGAACGCACAGTTATTGGTGGTACAGTAGCCGGTAATACAGTTACAGCGACTCAATTAGACCAATATAAACCAGCTTTAAATACGCTCGCAGCAGAGGAAAGTAATGAATTAAATATAGCAGTAGAAAATCGTAAATATCAATTCCTTGGATGGCGGCCACGTATTGACTCAAACTTTAATTTACGTGTAACTGGAGATCAAGATATTTTATTAACTTATTATAAAACTGATGATTATTACACTAATTATTTCTTAAATAAATTAACTAAATGTAATTTAGATATTACATCTATTAACGACGGCGCTTTCTATCATAATACTAATTTTATAAAATTAGTAACTACAGCAACTTCAATAGGTAAATATTGCTTTGCTAATTTTGTAGATGAAAATAAACGCAATTATTTTATTTTTAATGGTGAAGGCGATATTACACTAGATGATTACTGCTTCTATGGAATAAATAATGCTGTAATTATTTTTAATAATACTGGATATGTAATAGTCAAAAATAATTGTTTTTATAATGTTTCTAATTGTACTATAATAATGCCTAATGCGACATTACCAATTATTAATGCTACGGATACCTCTGGAAGCTTCTGGAATTTCTTAAACAGTACAAACACTGTATATGTAAATTCTACAATTTATAATAATATTTATAATTCTACTGAAGCAAATAATTATTCTATTCCTACTTTTTTAATTAATACAGCAAAAGAACGTATTGTTGAAATTACATCAAATAATCAAACAACAGTAGAAAAAATTATTGAGGAGGCGAACAATGCATGATATATGATCCAAACACCAGTTTAGCTAGATTAGGAGACTTTTTTTCAAAGTCTCCTAATCTAACAGAAATTTATATACCTGAATTAATAAGTGTTGAAGAAAATGTAAATGCTTATTATAACGGAATAGTATTAATTGATACCAATGCCACCTCTATAAAATTTCCTAATCTTCAACAACAGATTGGTTTCATTGGTAATGAAAAATTAGAAGAAATTGATTTAACTAATTTACAATATATAGAAAATCAATATGGATTTTTACATAGCCATTCTTTTTTTCCAATACAATTTTTACATAATACTAAACTTGAAACTTTGAATTTACCTAATTTATTAGGGGCTCGTATTCCAACTCCTAGTAGTACCGTTTCTCCTGATGAACAACAATCAATGCAAGCCAGCTTTCAAAATAATTATTGGCTACGCGATGTTGCTATTGGCGAAAATGTAAATATTTTAAATCATAATTCTAATTATGACCAATTTAATGGTTTATGGTTTAGAAATAATTATAGTTTAAAATTTTTGAGATTATATAATCCTTATGTTTTGATACCTAACCGTGCTTTAACAGCAGGATTAGGTACCACTCCTATTGGTTCTGGTAAAGGAAAAATATATGTACCGGACGATTTAGTATCAGAATATAAAAATAACACTAATTGGAGCACATATGCTTCTTATATTGCTCCATTATCTACTTATTTTGCAGATAAAACAGTAGACCAAGATAGCATTGGAGATAATATAAAAACGTGGGAACAAATTATAAATGATTGTAATTCAACTGCTGAATTAAATACTAATATTTATAAAATAGGAGCGACTAAAACAATTAAAATAGATGGAATACCGACTCAAATGGTTATTGTTGATATGAATAAAGATGTAGATATTAATAATAATACAGCTCGTTTAACTTGGATGGCAAAAACAATTACTTATTTTGAGCCTATTGCTTGTTCAGCATTGACCAGCGGAGTGCAACGTAATTATGCAGCTATTAGTACAGCAGTTCATTCTTTCTTAGAAGAATTATATTATAAACTTGATAGCTCTATAAGAGATGGCATTAAAACAGTACAAAAAGAAAGTTGGGGCTATAATAATTTAGGTAATGGTACAATGGTTACGTCATCTGAAAAAATTTGGATACCTTCTGCCGCAGAAATAGGAATAACTACACATGATGGTACTCAATCTAAACGCTATGAATATTTCCGTACTAGCGGCAGAAATGATTATAAATTAGGAGAAACAAATATTCGTGCCACAGGTGTTGTTACTCGTGATTATAGTAGCGCTGATGCATCTTATTTAGATACTATTCAATATGTAAATTCAATGGTAACAGTCGTAGGCAATAGTGCTTCTAATCCATACATTATTTTTGGCTTCTGTATGTAAAGGAGGTAAGATTTATGCTAATATATGAACAATATCAAACTTCTGCTATGGCAGAGGCAAGCACAAAAATTTATTCTGATAAACATTTTTATATTCAATTAGATGGGAAATATTATGAATCTTATATCTCTAAAGATGACGAAGAAATAGCTCGCATTATAGAATCTACGATAGCAATAAATTCACCCGTCGCTTCAAAATCATATTTTGACGATTATTTTTTAGAAAATTTTTATAATGTAACTCAAGAACAAGTTCAAAAAGCCCATCAATTTTTTATACAAATGCTTAAAAATGTATCAGATAGTAATATTTATCAAATTCGTTTTTTGATACCATCTTGGAAGTCTAATACACTTTATGATGTAAATGATAAAATTGTATACAATAATATAATTTACAAAGCAAATAATTTAATTAAATCAAATATTTCTCCTGATAATGATTTAGTTAATTTCACTGCAATTGAACGGCCTTTAAATTTTATTGACAGATGGAGTGAACTACAAACGCCGTATGCTAAAGGAGATAAAGTAAAAATAGGTGACTATATTTATGAAAGTTCTATTGATGATAATAGCTGGAATCCTATTGATTTTCCATCAGCATGGCAGCTAATATATGAAGGAAGTCAAGATTAATTCTTGACTTCCTTTTTATTTTTTGGTATAATAAATATAGAAAAAGAAAAGGAGAAAAAATAATATGGTTTTTCTATTAAAGTTAATCTGTTGTGCTGGCGGAACATTTATTCTTGCGGGCGTGGTAACTGCTTTTATGGAATGGTGGGAGAAGCAGCCCGTTGTAGAAGCGCGCGAGCGCCCTTTCTATATTACTAAGACATATGAGGAGATTAAGAATGGATACGACAATTAAATGCCCACATTGCGGCAAAAGCTATTATAAGGTAAAATATAGTGTAACAACCGCGATGTATTATCCGCCCATTTATAAAAATGGAATAAATATTAATCCCGATAGAAACATTACTACTCATACTTGTGAGTGTATGGAATGTAATAAAGAATTTACTTATCAGGAGCGTATGGGAGAAATAATTAATGAATAATTGTAATTGTTATATACGAGATACTGATGGTCTTGGAGGTTTCATACCACGTTGCTATGGCACAAAAGAAAGAGAAATATGTCAATGCGGCGGAGATGAATCAAAATGTGATTTTTATCCAGAAAAGCGAAAAAAGGCAGAAACTACAATAGCTATGGACGCGATAGAGTATTTGCGGCAAAGAGCTCGTATGTGTGCCTACAAGCGTGCCCCAGAGAATGGTGCTTGTGAAAGATGCCCTTTTAATCAAGCTCTTGATAAAATTGATGGTTGCGATGAATTTGATAAAACATATCCAGAAAAGGCAGTCCAATTAGTTTATGAATGGGCGCAAACTCATCCAGAACTTCCTACTTGGAATGAATGGCTTCATAGCATTTATAAATACTATAACGGCTTTAATAAACAAAGTTTTATTGAGTGGTTAAATACAACTATTACTCAAGAAGAAGCAGAACATTGGAATATACCATCTAAACAGGAGTTAACATGAAAGCACTTATTATAATTGATTTTCAAAACGATTTTGTAACCGGTTCGTTAGGCACACCTGAAGCAAGAACTATTATTCCAGCAATAAAAGGACTTATTGATGAAGCTTATACTGAAGACCATGTAATTATTTATACTCGTGATACTCATGACGCTAATTATATGAATACTCAAGAAGGTTGTAAGCTGCCTATACCGCATTGTTTATATGGAAGTGACGGCTGGCGCGTTGTGCCAGAATGTGATTGTAAGGAAATTCCTGGTAATTTAGTATTTCATTTTAATAAAGCACACTTTGGATATGATGACTGGGAGAATACAGAAATCCTAAAAGAAGTGGAAGAAATTATTATTTGTGGCGTATGCACAGATATTTGTGTTATCACAAACGCGCTTTTATTAAAAACCTATTTTCCCGAGACTACAATTAAAGTTATTGCTTCTGCTTGTGCTGGAACTACACCAGAAAACCATGCTGCCGCACTACAAACTATGAAATCCTGTCAAATTGAGGTAATAGAATGAGTGTGAATCTTTTTTATTCTTGTTGCTGTAATATGGATGAATTTGAACAGTTAGAGGAACAAGTAGAAACTTCTATCAAAACTAAAGAAGTTTTTATGGGAGGACATACAGGAAAATATGCAGCGAAAATTCACAATGAACAAGAATTAGAACTTATAAAAAATTATTGGAAAGTCGCGCTTTCTAGTAGTATAAGCACAGTCACTATTGAAAATGGTGACTTCCGAGGGCCAGATTGGTATTTTATATTCATAAAGCATGAATATGCTTATGAAACAATTTGTACTTTAAAAACACTTACAGAACGTAAGCAAGAATTTGAAGATTTTGTGAGGGAATATGATTAAGGTAGATGGAGAAGAAGTTCAGTTTAAGAAATTCAACGATGGAACTTTACGACTACGATACGCGCCTCGTTCGTTAGTTGGCGTATGTGTAATTCTTTGGCTTTATGATTCCGATGAAGAAATGGCGGATTTATTTTTTCTTGTAAATCACTTGCGAGAAAAATCTGAAATGTCACGGTTAATACTTGAAATGCCATATTGTCCGCACGCAAGAATGGATAGATGCAAAGAAAATGAAGAATGTTTTACTCTAAAATATTTCTGTGAATTTATTAATTCGCTTCATTTTAATCAAGTAAAGATATATGACCCACATTCCAATGTTACTTCCGCATTACTAAATAATGTACGAGTACAAAAACCAGAGCGAGAAATTCAATATTTACTTAATACATATCCAGAAGCAACCTTATTTTTCACTGACGAAGGCGCACAAAAGAGGTATAAGGATATTATTGGAGACACTTATTTTGCTTTTGGGGTGAAGGAAAGAGAATGGTCTACACAAAAAATAAATTCTCTTCAAGTATTGGGAGCAAAGCATATGATTGCCGGCCATGATATTATTATTGTGGATGATATTATTTCTCGCGGAAGTACGCTTTATCTTGCGGCAAAACAGTTAAAAGAAATGGGATGTAATAACATTTATGTATGGGCATCGCATTGTGAAAATACCGTACTTCAACCGCATATTAATGGCCAGTCTCTATTAGATATTCCTAATCTAATAGAACATGTATATACTACAAATTCAATCTATACTGAAAATCATCCTAAAATTACTGTAATTCAGCAGTTTGAATAATTGACATTTTGTAAAAAATAAGTTATAATATAAGTAAAGAAAAGAAAAGGAGATAATAAATTATGAAGATTAACATTACTAAGGACAAGGCCCAGTTTATCGTTAATGAGGACGCGCGCAAGGTGGTTTGTATTATTGACCATACTTCTCACCTATTTCTTCATTATGCCGAAAAGAATCTAAAGATTCAGCCGGATTGTGATAATCTATGGGGCGGCAATGGTTCTCGCCTATATCCTAAGCTAAAGATGCCTAATAAGTTTGTTGGTATCGCTTCTTGTAATCCAGAGGATGAGTTTTCTATTGAAACTGGTAAGCTAATTGCCTTTACTCGCGCAAAGGACAAGATTCAGAACAGCTTTTTTAAGCGCGCAAATCTCTATATTAATACTATTGATGGCTGGCTAAACCAGGCTATGGACTCTATTAATAATTATGGCAAGAAGCTTGAAATCAACACCGAACGTCGTCATAAGAAGATTGCTTCACTTATTGGTGAGCCAGAGGAAAAGTAATGGGGAGTCGTATCGTACTCCCTTATGGAGAATCAGGCGAATATATTCAAAAGACAGTGCCTTATGACGCTTCACTTAATGGAATTGAATTACCATCTTTTGATGAATATCTTGATACACATTATCTTGATTTACAAAATATAATTAAACCCGATATTAGAACAGCAATTGAGCAACAATATAATGAGTGGTTTATTTGGTATAATGCTACTGAAGACGTTCGTCAGTTGTTGGCTCCAATTGTAGGAACTGGTTGGAGTGAAAGTCATATTCCTATTTTATATTTTCCTCGTTTTATTCCTCTTTTAGATGAAGGTAAGGTATATAGTTTAAATAATGTTGAAAATTTAATTGTTATGGGTATGCGGCTAAAACATTTAGGCATACCAGAACAAGATGTTACAGATTTCTTGCGCGAAGTACCCATTGTATGTAATTATTTAGACTTAAATGAAGAAGATATTATAAATAATCCATCTAATATTGGATATAATTCTACTTTTGGGTTAAGAATAATTGATTATGGACTTACAAATGGATAAAGGGAAAGAAGTTTTACTTCTTTCCCTTTAAATAGGTTATAATAAAATTCATAATCTTAAAAAGATTATTGTATTTTTATATTACTATAAATACATTCTAATAGAGAATAACATAAACGAGGTGGGATTAATGTCATATAATAGAAAATTTTGGAATAGTAATGATACGATTGAAGCAGATGATTTAAACCATATAGAAGCAAGCCTTGCAGATATAAATAATAAATTTAATGATTTAACTTTATCTAATATTGGACAACAAATAGAAGAATTTAATGAAAAAATAGACAATTTAGAAAATATAGAACAAATGTCTGAATATGCAAATATTGCACAAAAGGCTGCTACCGACGCTGAAGCCGCGTTAGCAACTATCCAAGAGAATTACACAACGCTCAGCGGCCAGGTCCAGGCGCTGGACGATTTTGTGCGCATCATCAATACCAACGTCACTGAGGACGAGCAGGCGTTCCGGGATTTCAAGCGGATCATAACTCCGGTGGCCACGGTCGGACCTGCTAATCCCTTGACTATTGATGACGCATTGCCACTTCCGATTGAGCGCATGGCGGTAAACATAGAACCACGGCAGACTGTAGACGGCAATGTTTTAAAATATCCATATGCCGTGTCTGGAAGGACGGAATATAGCGGCATCACATACGATGTAAACACTGACGGTACGATATTGACACGGGGTACGGCAACCTCTGCACACCGCTTTGACCTGTATGGCACAGCGTGGGAGGGTTTATTGCCGCTCATCAGCGGGCAAACATATACTTTGAGCGGCACGGCACAGGAGGGAACCAGTGTACTGTGCATTCTTTACAGGAATGGCACAAACATGGAGACCAAAACGGCAGGCTATCAGACGCCTGTCACCTTTACGGTTCCAACTGATGACGGCGAGTATCGTGCGCGGATCGCGCTTCGGGTTGATATGGGCGTAACGGTATTTGATTACTTGTATGCCCCCATGCTGGCACTCGGCGTTGTTGAGCAGCCGTTTGAACCTTATACAGGCGTTTGTCCAATAAGTGGATGGTCTGAAGTACAAATCACTCATTCAGCAGCATCGACATCCGAGAGTGATGTTTACAATATTACTTTTCCTACCTCCGCAGGCACGGTCTACAGCGGCATGCTGACAATCACGAGCGGGGTCGGCGAACTGGTGGTAGATAGTGCACTGGACGTGATCGACGGTACAAAGGCCCTCGTAAACAACGGCGAAAGGCCATATGGCGGCATACAGGTCCGCTACATCCCGAACGAGGCAAAGGCACCTGCATCTTCAACAGACACACAGAACGAGGGATTGCTGTCCAATAATTTCAATACGTCCGATCCACAACCAAATGATCCGCTATATGTAACAGGACGTACTACCAACGGCTATTTGTATTTCAACATGCCCGAGAGCGTGACGACCGTGGAGCAGGCCAAGGCGTGGTTTGCCGAAAACCCGACGCAGATCCTGTACCGGCTGGCTAATCCCATCACGTACAGGCTGCTTGCGGACCAGATCGAGCTGCTGCGCGGGCAGAACGTTTTGAGTGCTGACTGTGGCAGCATCGAGTCTGTGACATACCCGATTGATATTAAGTTATACGTTGACAACAAGTTTGCCGCGTTACAATCTTGACGGTTATCTTGGTGATTCAACACAATAGATTAATATATTATAAAATACTTGACTTTTCTCCAAAATTCTGCTATAATAATATTACAAAAGGAAAAGGAGAAAAACTTATGACTAATTTCAGACCTAACTTCTACGACATTGATAACTGGATTATTCTTGACACCAAAGTAGTAAATATGTATAATGAAGATGCTACTCCCTTCATTGCTATGAAGATGAAGGTAGGAGATTTGGATGCAGAAGAGATTAGTATTAATAACGCCTACAGCAAAAACTCCTTTCCCATTATTAGATGGATTACCAAAAAGGAATTTGACAGATTAAAGGCGGGTGCGGGAGTAATCATATGGTAAGTTTTTGGTGGATAATTGTAGCATTTTTCGCGGGAAATATATTCGGTATTATATTAATCGCGTTATGCTCAGCAAATAAATATTAAAAAGAGGAATAATATGAAATTTTACGACGAAGAATCTTATTTAGCTTCACAAGGACCGACCCCAGTAAAAGTTGAAGAAGAATTTGGCTGTGGATTTTGCTGGGATAAGAAAAGAAAGAAGGAAAAAGAACTATTCTTTTTAGACGCGGCAAATAATATGAGGGTTTGTAGTTTTTGCCCCTCTTGCGGCCGCAAGTATAGTGAAGAAGAGTAAGGCATTGCGTCCTTACTCTTTTTTATTATATAAGAAGAAAACAAAATAATTGTTTTCTAATTTAATTACTTTTTTGATGGAGGATCACATATGAATAATTATATAAACGGTGGTCTAATGAATGGTGGCATGGGTATGATGAATGGCTTTAATTCTATGCCGCAACAAGATTATTTATCAAGAATGAATGTAAATAATCTTCCTAGATATGATATTATTAAAGTACGAGGACAAAATGGTGCGGAAGCATTTCAAATGGCGCCAAATAGTAAGGCTTTATTATTAGATGAAAATGACCCATTAGTTTGGTTTGTACAAACTGATGGCGCTGGTTATAAAACCGCTACCCCTTACACTATTTCACCTTATCAACCCGCACCGCCAGTAGATTTAAATTCTATTGAAATGCGACTCACAGCTTTGGAGGAAAAAATAAATGCCAAATCCTATAATGGAACAAATAAGCAACGGAAATCAAATACCCGCAATGAGCAATCAGACGAGGCCCCAATTACAGCAGGCTAAGCAAATGTTCCGTCAATTGATGAGTATGAATAATCCTCAAGCCATGATGAATCAAATGCTTATGAGTAATCCTAATACACAACAAGCATTAAATTTAATAAAACAAATGGGAAATAATCCTCAACAAGCTTTTATAAACTTTGCTAAACAAAAAGGTGTAGATCCACAAGAATTTATAAAAGAACTAATGAGCTAAATTACAAAAAATCCGCGTAAGCGGATTTTTTTATTATATAATAAAGAGGTGTCCTTTATGAATGACAATGGACTAACTGCTTCTGATGTTGCATTACTAGCTGGCAACAATAATGATGGCTTCGGCAATGGAGGTTGGGGTGGCATGATTTGGTTATTTGCTATTCTCGCTCTAATGGGCGGCTGGGGCAATGGTGGCTTCGGCGGCAATAATGGCTTTGCCAATGCTATTGGCTATGAGAATTTAGCTACTTCTAACGAAGTACAGCGTGGTTTTGATAATCAGAATCAAATGGCTAATCAGCGCGATATTTTAGCTGCTGTTAATGCCGGTACTGCACAGGCTGTAGCCGCTACTAACCAGGCTAAGTATGATAACATTAATGTAGCCAAGGATATTCAGGCCGCAATTATTGCCCAGATTGGTGATGTTCGCGCGAATCAGATGCAACTACTAGCCAATCAAAACGATTGCTGCTGCTCTACCAAGATGGCTCTAATGGAAGGCTTCAATGGCGTTAATGCTGGTATTGCACAGGCTCGTTATGAGAATGCTATGAATACCGCTTCTATCAATCAGACTACAAATGCTGGCGTACAGAAGATTATTGATGCTATTACCGGTAATCGTATGGCTGATATGCAGAATCAGATTGATGCTCTACAGCTACAGAATGCTCTAAATGGCGTAGTTCGTTATCCTTCCGGCTGGACCTATAATGCCGGCAATAATCCTTTCTGCAACAATAATGGCTGCGGATGCAATGGATTTAATATGTAATTTAAACACCGAACACATTTAGTGTGTCTAGTTTAATGAGGCACTTGTTTTCGGACAGGTGCCTCTTTTTTTATAGGAGGAATTAAAATGATTCAAGCTTATAGTGATGGCGTAACAGTCGCCGCTAATGGTACTTATCCTTTAAATAATGTAGTATTTCTAAAAGGTAATACTGCTATTGCCGCTGGTGCTGGCGGAGTAGCTCTAACAAAACGCGGTATTTATAATGTACATGTTGATGGCTTTGCTACTCTTGCGGGCGCAGGAGATTATTCTATTCAACTTACTCGCAATGGTGTTCCAATGCCCCAAGCTATTAGTACAACTACACTCGCAGCCGCTGGCTCTGCGAGTGGTGCTTTTGAAGCTTTAGTTGTAGTAGAAGAAAGTGATTGTCCTTGTAATTGGACTTCTGCGGCAGTAACTATTGGTGTTATAAATCCAAGTGAAGTTGAGGCAACAGATGCACATATTAATATAATAGTTTCTAAATTAGTTTAATGGAGGGATGAGTTATGGCCCAAAACAATCAAGAACTACAAACTCTCTACTCCGAATTAATTAATAGAATGAAGCAGGGTGTGGAGATGCACGAGCAACTTGCTGATTATTACGCTTTCCTAAATTTGCCAGGCTATCAGAAATGCCATGAATATCAAATGCTTTGTGAATTATTAACTTATCGTAAGGCAAAAGATATGTATATGAAGGAATACAATCAGCTTGTACAGCCTACATATATGGTTAGTGGTATGTTATCTAACATGGCTAACATGGCAAATAATAACAATAATAATAATCAAAACAACAATAATAATCAGAATAATATGAATAACAATAGCATGTCTAGCATGGCTAATATGGGTAAGAATTATGCTAATAATGTTATTCCTACAAATTGGTATAACTACACTCGTTATGATGTAGACCAAGGTACAAAGCGCACCGCAGTTAAAGATGGCTTCAAAAAGTGGATTGAATATGAGAAAGAAACTCGTCAGTATCTATCTCAGATGGCACAACGTTTAGAGCAAATGAATGAGCGCGAGGCCGCCCGCAAATTAGACCATCTAATTGAACATGTAGAAAAGGAAATCGCAACCGCAGAAAACAAGATGATGAATCTTGAAAGCACTGGTTATGATATGGCCTATATTCTACAACAGCAAGACGAATTAAAGCGTCATTATGCTGATAAAATTCGTACAATGAATGAAAAGAACTCTCAATTCCGTCGTCGTGGCGAAGGTAATTATGCTAATTACAATTTCAATGATGATGATGAAGATGAAGATGAAGAAAACTTTGATTACTACAATCGTGATTACATGAGAAATTATCGTAGATATTATCGTTAAAAGTAGGTGATAGAGATGATTAGGCTAATTCAACGTCGTTTAATCATTCCTCGCGGCGACACTGGTTCTTTTACTATTCCTATACAAGGAACAGTGGGGGAAGGAGATATAGCGATATTTTCTATTTATGATCCTATGACGCGCACTACTGTACTTGAAAAAGAAATACCAGTAACAGAAGAAATATTAACTATTCCTTTTGAACATGCTGATACAATAGGGTTAGAAAGTAAAAAATATTTATGGGACATAAAAATATATAAAAATCCACAACGAGATGAAGATGGCCTACTCATCAGCGGAGATGAAATAAATTCATATTACGCGGCCTTCTCTCTTCCTGTTTGTGAAATTCGGGAAGTGGCTCAAAATGTGTAAAGAAAGATGGCGCACAAGAGATTTACTTCTTGAATATGATCCTCATATTATGCCACCCAGACCTCGCGCCGCAGGTCTGGGAATGGTTTATCCTTGGGAGAATGCACCCATTAGTAGTTTAGTAAAACAATTATTTATAATCGCAGCTGGAAGTGGCTATTATGGCACAGAAACTGAGTTCAAAGAGCATTTTGGTGCATATCTTAATAATAAACAAATTATTTTTGATTTATTTGCAAATTTTCCAGTTGCGGGTTCAGAAGAATATCTATATTTTGATTTAGATGAAAAGATACTTTATTATTGGGATAATGAGTATATTCCAGTTAATGCAATGCTTATTGCTAATACTACTATAAATGGGGGTGAAGCATAATGGCACAAAATAATGTAAGAGCGACCCTTATTATTCGTAACGATTCAGCCGCAACATGGGCAACTAAAAACCCGAAATTAGCACGCGGTGAAGTCGGTATTGAAATAGATACTGGTTTAGTCAAAGTGGGCGATGGGGTTACTAATTTTAATGAATTAGATTATATCAACGCACATAATAATGTAGATGATATATTAACCACATTAGTTAATGATAAAATTACAATTGCTGACTATGGAAAAAGTTATTGGTATTATGATGAAAATAACTTTGAAGAAGTTCAGGTTAATGAAACAGATTTAACAAAATGGCCTGCGAGAGTTGAATTAGAAGTAAAAAATGGTGTTGCTCGCTGGGTTCGTCCAAAAGCCATTTATAATCCTATACAGGGCACTTTAGATGGCGTTTTAATTAATCTTGCCCGTGACCCACAAACCAATAGTGAAGCTTCTACTAAAAATTACGTAGATACTACAATCGCGAGTGCGATCGCTAATGTTGATCATTTAAAACGTCGTATAGTTACTGTGCTACCTACGGTTGGTATTGAATCTAATACTATATATATGATAAAAGACGATACCGTAACCGGAGCAGATAAATATAAAGAATATATTTTAATTGATGGAACACTTACTCAAATTGGTGATACATCAGTAGATTTAACTAATTATGTACAAAAACCAACAGTACAAGCGGCAGGAAATTTAGTAAGTGTCGCAGCTGATGGAAGTCTAATTGACAGTGGTATTGCATCAACTGAAATTGGAAAATTAAATATTGCTACCACTTCAGTTCTAGGCGGTGTATATTCTAGTAATGCCGACAATAGTGTTTCTGTTGATTCTATAACAGGAATTATGTCACTTAATCGTGTTTCAACTACAAAATTATATGTTCCAACTGGAGATGAACTTGTTCTTAATGGCGGAACAGCATAAGGAGGTGTAAGCAATGCCTATTAATACCATTCAAACTAGAATTCAATTAAAATATGACACTTTAGCTCATTGGATGTCAAGCACATTTGTGCCAATGAAAGGTGAAGTTTGTATTGCTGAAATACCTACTGGAGCTACCGCAAATCCAGATGGCAATACATTATCAAATAATCCACCGGCTATAGGTATTAAAGTCGGTGATGGCATTGCAGGGCATACTTTTTCTGTTTTGCCCTGGATTCAAGCAATAGCTGGCGATGTTTATGGCTGGGCAAAAGCCGCAACAAAACCTACTTATACAGCAGAAGAAATTGAAAATATAGACACATATATAGCAGGTCAAATTCAAGATACTGATACTCAATATAGAATTCAAGCAGGTACTGGAGAAGATGCTGGTAAATATTTTTTACAATCTAAAGCAAAAGGAGCTAATGATAGTACTTTTACAACTGTTAGCACAATTGATTTATCAAGTGTTCAAGATGCTTTAGAATTTGATGAAACCTATGATGCGGACACTAATAAAGTTGCTACTCAAAGTACTGTAACAAATGCTATTAGTGGATTAACTGATACCCTTACTGGGACTCCTGGTGCAGCAAAAACTATCACTGCTTTTGATGAAGTAGATGGTAAAGTTACTGCTACCTTTAGTGATATTGCAATTACTAAAAACCAAGTAAGCGGTTTAGGAACGGCAGCATCCGCGAATGTAGCCACTACTGGCATAAGCGATACTAGTAATACCAATGATTTGACTACAAAAGCTCAAGTAAAGTCTTATGTAGAAAGTCAAGTGGCAGGATTATCTGGAGCAATGCATTATCAAGGCGAAGTTGAAGCTGACCCAACAAATACGGCTCCAACAGGAACTTATAATGCTGGTGATGTTGTTACTTATAGTAATTCAGAATATGTGTATGATGGCACCAATTGGCGAGAATTAGGCGATGAAGGTTCTTACGCTTTAAAAACCACTACAGTAACTGGTACTGATGGACTTACTGGTGGCGGCGCAATCAGTTCTAATCAAACGATTAGCCACGCAGTTCCTTCTGGAGCCACCGCGAGCACGAAGGGCACAGCAGGTGGTCGTACATATATCCAAACAATTACTACTGATAAATTTGGTCACATTACTGATGTGACAACAGCAACTGAAACAGTTACTGATACTACTTATACTTTTGCTGAAGGCTCTACTAATGGTGAATTTTCAGTTACCCCGACTGGCGGCACGGCATCACAAGTAAAAATTCACGGATTAGAAGCAGCAGCATATAAAGAGGTTAGCACTTCAATTCCTGCTTCTGGTACAACTGATGATACTAAGTTACCAACGGTTGCCGCGGTCAAAGCATATGCAAGTGGATTAGTAACTGATTTGGATTCTTCCCAATCTGCCACTGCCGCAAATGGTGATGTTTATAGCGTTTTAACTGGCATTACTCAAACAGATGGCGAGCTTTCTGGTCATACAGAAGTTACTTTAGCAAAAATTGCTAAAACTGGTAGTATATATGATATTACCGAAGGCAGTAATACAACAACAACAGGAAGTCAAAAATATTTAGTTTTAGATTGTGGTTCTGCCACAGTATTGACTGATTGAGAAAAAGGAGGATTTTAGTTATGGCATTATTCCATTTTAGAACTGCGACTGAAAATAATAATTATGAAGATAACAATACAGACGACCAAGTTTGGATTGCTAATGATAACGGACAATTAATTAAAGTGGAGGATAAAAACAATGAAAGCGATTAAAAATAAAAGCACAGGCATAGAAGTAAAAATCCTCCAGACATATTTAGAAGTAAAAGTAGATGGAAAATTTGGCCCTAAAACTGCGGCCGCACTTAATGTTTGGAAAAGTGAATTAAAATTGTCACAAAATGGTGAAATGTCAGAAAGTGATTGGATTACTTTTGCTAAAGTTCTCCCTACCATACACCAAGGTGATAAAAACAAATATGTTACAATGTGGCAATTATTTTTAGGTATAGATGCAGATGGTATTTTTGGAAGTAAAACAAAGGCTTCCACTCGCGCATTTCAAGCTACTTATAGCATAACAGCAGATGGCGTCGTAACATCATCTACGTGGATTGCGGCTTTTACTGAAACTAAAACAGAAAAACCACAAGTTACTACTCAACCAATAAATTATAAGCAATATGATTCTCGTTGGAGAAACGTAGTATATACTAAAAACAATACTTATAATAAAAAGCAAACTATTAAGAGTTCTGGATGCGGTCCTACCGCTATGGCCGATATAGTAGCCACTTGGTGGGATAAAAGTGTTACTCCAAAAACACTTGCAGCATTAAGTGTAGCTAACGGTTATCGTACTACTAATTCTGGTACTGCTTGGGGATTTTTTGAATTTTGCGCGAAAAAGTATGGCGCAAGCAAATACATTACTACAACTTCTATTGCTACTTTGAAATCTTCCTTGCAAGAAGGCGCTTATGCAGTAGTTTCCTTTGGCCCATCAAAATGGACTAAAGGAGGCCATTTTTGTTGCATATGGAAATGGGACGGTAAATATTTTTATATCAACGACCCCGCTAGTGCCTCTGCCGCGAGAGCAAAAGGAACAGAACAAGAAGTAACTAAAGCAAGAAAAAAATTCTTTATATTCTATAAATAAGGCGGGTTAAAACCCGCCTTTTTGTTTTAGGAGGAATAGATATGAAAATAGCAGACATTGGTATATATCAAGGTAAAGTAGATTGGGAAAAAGCTAGGCAAGAACTAGAATTAGTAATTTTTCGCACGAGTTGCGGTGATAAAAAAGATAGCAAATATATTTATAATGCTACTAACTGTAAATTACCCTTTGGAGTATATCATTATTTTAAAGCAGGTACAAAAGAAGAAGCAGAAAAAGAAGCAAATTTTTTCTACGCAACCGCCACACAACAAAAATTAGAACCATTATTTTTCTGCCTTGATATAGAATATAAAACTCAAACTTCTAAAACCACGAAAATCGTATGTGAAACTGCTCTAAAAACACTAAAAAGTTTAGGAGTGAAAAAAGTTGGATTATACATAGGGCAAAGTCGCTACCCTTATATAAAGGATATAAAAGATGATTTTGATTTTATTTGGATTCCACGATACGGTAAAAATACTGGTATAGTAAATGAGGCTTATAAACCAAAATTTATATGCGATATGTGGCAATACACTAGCAAAGGAAGAATAAATGGAATAAAAGGAAATGTAGATTTAAATAAACTTTGTGGAGATAAAACTTTAGAATGGTATTTAAATCCAGAATTAAAAGTAGAAAAACCACTTAAAAGGAGTTTCTTTTATTTGGGTCGCCGCACATTAAGAGAAAACAATCAAGGCCAAGATGTAAAAGAATTACAACTTGTCTTAAATGAAATAGGTTATAATTGCGGCAAAGCCGATGGTAAATTTGGAGCTAAAACTAAAATGGCTTTAAAAGCATATCAAAAAGATAATGATTTGACCGCGGATGGAATATGCGGAAAACAAACCATACAGAAATTAATTGGCTGAAATGATGCCAAGGATGTGATTTTATGGCAGGAAATACCATAAAAACGAGAATTCAGTTGAAAAATGATACTGAAGAAAATTGGAATAAATCTGTATTACCAGAAGATAATATAGCAGGAACTAAAACGACTGGTAATTCTTTTGTTCCTTTGAAGGGTGAGGTTATCATTTATTCAACTGATAGCACTCACCCTTTTTCTCGTTTTAAAGTGGGTGATGGAATAACAGATGTTATAAGTTTGCCTTTTATCTCAGCTGCTTATGCTGATAATTCTGCTACAACAAATAATTATACAGTTAATAGTAATGTACCAGCGAATGCGGTTTTTACTGACACCGTAGTAGAATTAATTGATATTACTGATAGCGGGGGTGTTTAATATGCCTTTATATTTAAATGGAAAAAAAGTAGCCCCAGTAAAAACACAAAAACCAACAAATGTAGACGGTTATACTGTCTATTCAGGTCCTTATGTAATTGACCCGCTAACTACTACAGATACTACCCTCGCCACAGAATCAAAAATTTTAGAGCAAAACGTAGTTGTTCATAAAATACGTTTTGAAGAAGTAAGTAATCTATCAGGCGGAACAACTGCCTACATAGGAATATAATTGAGGTGAAAATAAATGCCAAATCAATATATCAATAAAGTTATTTATGGTAATCAAACATTAATTGATTTAACCAATGATGATGTTACGGTAAGTGACGTACTAGCAGGTAAAAAATTTCACTTGCCTAGTGGTGAATTTAGTACTGGTACTTGTAGTTATGATGCAGATACAAGTGATGCTACTGCTGTCGCTGCTGAAATTTTGGCTACAAAAACTGCCTATAAAAATGGAACTAAATTAACTGGTACAATGACTAATAATGGTGCTGTTGCAGGAACTATTTCTACTAAAACAGGACAATATACGATACCACAAGGATACCATGATGGTTCTGGCAAAGTAAGTATCGCAAGTACAGAACAGGCAAAAATAATTGCAACAAATATTAGAGAAGGTGTAACAATTCTAGGTGTTACTGGTAGTATGAGTGGTAATGAAGGCGTTAAGGCTACTTCTGCAACTGTTACTCCATATACTACAGCACAATCTATCGTTCCCACAGATTTGGGAGATTATAATTCAATTACACAAGTCAATGTCGCGGCGATTGCTTATACAGAAGTAGATAATTCTGCTGGCGGCAAAACAGTCACTATTGGTACAGTAGCTCCAGCTTAATAAAATTAAGGAGGTAATATTACGGTGAGTAATCCATATGTAAATAAAGTTATTTATGGTAATACAACCATAATGGATATTTCTGATACTACTGCGGTAGCCTCCGATGTTGCCTCTGGAAAATATTTTTACGGAGCCAATGGAGAAAAAATTGCGGGTACAATAATTTCTAGAAGCACTTCTGATTTAACAGCTTCTGGCGCGGTAGTTACTGTACCCGCTGGTCATTATGCTAGTCAAGCAACAAAATCTGTTGCTACTATGACTCTTCCAACTTCTGCGGCCACAAGTGCAACTTCAGGCTATACTTCTAAAGCAACCATTGGCCGCAGTACTTCAGCACAATATATTAATATTCCACCTGGATATAATAATGCAGGTAGCTATTATATAATCAGCGCGACACCGAATGGTACTGCTACTGCTCCTACGACAATTAGTAGCACTGCTGCTACAGTTTCTACAGGTACGAATACACTTACGCTCACAAAAACAGTAAGCGTTACTCCAAGAATTACCACTGCTGGTTATATTAGTAGTGGTACTGCAGGGGACAGTAGCGTATCTTTGACAGCAACTGTAGCCACACAAGGCGCCCGTGTAATATCTCCCTCTACAACTGATCAAATTATAACAAGTGGAACTTATTTAACTGGGAACACAACAGTTAAAGCAATTCAACTTTCTAATCTAACTGCCGCGAATATAAAATCGGGAGTAACAGTGAAGGTCGGAGATGAATTAGATGACGATTGCGTAGCAGGAATAACTGGAACTTTTACAAGTGATGCTACTGCTACAGCAAATGATATAGTAAGCGGGGAAACCGCCTATGTAGATGGAAGACAAATTACCGGAACATTAGTAATAAATAAATATTATACGGGTACTACTGCGCCAGCTTCTTCATTAGGAGAAGATGGTGATATTTATATACAACAATAAGGAGGAATAAATAATGTCACAACCTATTAATGTGCGAGATACACTAACATTTGTTCCTTCTGGTTATAGTAGTGCCCATTCATCTTATTCTGGCATTAGTAGTAGTTATCCAGTAACAAATGGTTATACTGATTCTTCATCTACTTCTTATGCTTATATTACTTGTAATACTGGTTCGCGTGCTACAACATACATTTCTTATACTTTTGATGTTTCTGAAATACCAGAAAATGCGACTATAGAATCAATTACTTGTTCTGCCAAAGTAAGGGTCAGTAGTACCAATTATATTTCAACCGCAACGCTTCAATTATATAGTGGCTCAACAGCAAAAGGAAGTAGTACTAGTGCTAGAACTACTACTGCTACGTCTTATAATTTAACACCAGGCTCTTGGACTAGAACTGAATTGGATGATATACAAGTACGCTATACCGGCACTCGTGGTACCAGCAATACAACTCGTGCCGCATATCTGTATTTCTATGGTGCTACACTTTCAGTTACTTATTCTATCACTGGAACACAATATACATTAACCGCCGTAAGCGAAGTCAATAATGCAGAAATAACACCACTCGCCGCGAATGTAATGGATGGTGAATCACAAGAATTCGTTATTCAATTACACGATATAACAGTTGAAGATATAAAAATAACAGACAATAATGTAGATGTTACTTCTTTATTAGAATTACATCAAAGTGGTGAAGGAGGAACATTTTCCGCAGTACCAGCCGATGATTTTACTACCGGTTTTTCTGTTTCCGGCGCAAATTTTTATCAAAGTTCTAGTACAACAAGTACTAGCTGGTTAGAATACGCCATAGGGCATTCAGCAGAAAATCCTTATTCAACTTCTAACACATCAAATACTTATGTAAAACCTGAAGGCGATACTGGTTGGATAAATTATACTTTTGATTTTAGTTCAATACCAATAAATGCTACTATTACTAATGTTACCGTCAATGTATATGGCGCGCGCGAAAATAGTACAATTGATTCCGATCACGTTGCTCGTTTTCAATGCTATTGCGGTTCAACGGCAAAAGGTTCTATACAAAACTTTACTTCTACTTCTAATAATTTAGTTACTGTAACTGACCCTGGAACTTGGACAGTAGAAGAATTACAAGACGCACAATTACGATTTGAAATTGGTTATTATGGCGGCCGCATGTTAGGTATTACTTGGACTGTTGAATATACGACACCAGCCGAAGATTACTACACTTATACCTTAACTAATATGAGTGCAGATCATACCATTGTAATTGAACAAGCAGGAGCTTTTATACCGCCTGTAGAAGACCCAGAAAAAGTATATTATCCAATTACTGTTTCTTCAATCAATGCTACAACAACACCGGAACACGGCACGACACGCGTTGAAGCAGGCACTACTGAAACAATTACTATTGAGCCAGAGGATCCCCAACTTACTTTAGCTTTAGATAATGGTGTAGATATTACAAATCAATTAGTTGGAGGAATACCATCTAACACTTATACTGTTACAACACAAGTCAGTGATGCTTCTTATGGATTTAATTTAAATAACAGTACAGGATATTATGTATCAACAAATAATGGCATTGGTTCTTCTGCTTCTGTAGCTAGAGTACATTTTAATTTAGAATCAGATGTTTTAGTTACAATTCAATATATAAACCAGGGTGAATCGCAAGCAGACTATGGTATGTTTGGAAAAATAGATACTACTGTTTCAACTACTGGTAATACTTATGCTAGTAGTAGCGCAAGTCCTGATGACCCTGATAATTATTATTATATGTGTGCGGCATCAGCTGATTCTTCAACATCGGTAAAAACTCTTACTTATAACATTACTGCGGGAGAACATTATATTGATATAAAATATGCTAAAGACCAAGCAAGTGATAGTGGATATGACTCTTTACAATGGAAAATTTTAAGTATTGAAGCGACTAGCGCAGGTGGAAGCTATACATATACACTTACAAATATACAAGAAAAGCATAGTTTAATTTTTATTTTTGGCGATGTAAATTATTATTTTATTACCAGTACAGGAAGTAATGCAAAATTATATCCTGATGGGCAATTAGTAGTGCTTGAAGATCATGATTATCATCTAACAATTATACCTGATGATAATTCCGCTACAGTTACAATAACAGATAATGGTACAGATAGAACTTCATTACTGGAATACTATGAAGGTACAGATAAGCAAGGTAATAAAGTAATCAACTATGTTTATCGTTTAAATAATGTAACTGCAACGCATACATTGAATATTCAATGTACTTCCGCGGGCGGGCCTACAATTTATCTAAAAATAAATAGAAACTGGGTAACTTGTAGTAAAGTTTATAAAAAAATAAATGGAAGTTGGGTGGAACAAACAAACCCAACCGATATTTTTAATACAACTAAAAATTATGTAAAGAGGTGAGAATTGTGGCGAATTTACAACAAATTATCACCCTAACGCAAGAACAATATGATGAATTAATTTCAAATAATACTTTAACGGTTAATGGACGTACCTATACATATAATGAAAATACATTATATATGGTGCCAGATAACGGAATAGCCCAAAGATTAGCTCATAAACTAACTTTTGGAAACGGAACTTATGTATATGATGGGTCAGCAGATGTGACTGTGCCTGTTTATACTGGGACTAGTATATAATAAGAAGGTGAATATATGGCAAATTTAGATGTTTTAAATGACCAATTTTTACTTGAACATACTACAAGTAATTCTGGTGATTATACTGCTTTATTAAGCACAGAAAATAAATTTGTTGATAAAAATATTGGTATTAAAATAACTACTCCAGCCGTAGGCACATTAACATTGAACGCAACCGATATAACCTCTTCTTTAGCGATGGGAACTGCTACATCTAATGTATATTCTCCCACAATTACTGTTTCAGGTAATGTTAATGTAGCAACAGCAGGTTGGATTACGGAAGGTAATAAATCAGTTTCCGATACAAATGTTAAAGTTGGTAAGGTAAATCAATCTCAATTAAAAATTGATGATACTATTATAAATAGTGGAGATCATATCACTGCCGGGGCCTCACCAATTATAATTGCTATTACAGAAGGTTATAATGAAAGTAGATCTATTACTGTAGACGCGGCTGCTGTAGGTATGGATAGTGCAGCAGCAACTGTCAGCGGTTCCACTATAGCAGAAAAACCAACAATTGCTAAAACTTCAACTACTGCAACAGGAGCTAGCAACGTAGGTGGTAATAACACAGCTTCTACTACCGCGCCTTCTTCTGGATATTTTGTATCATTACAAGCTACCGCTCCTGAAACTAGTATTACTCTTAATAAAACAATTAATACAGTCGGTTATTTAAATAGTTCAAGTCAGATTGCTGCTTCTGCTAAGGCTACTGAAAGGTCAGGTGATATTTATTATTTACCAATTACATCGGCTATACCAGCCACGGATTCAGCTGATGTTAATATTTATACTACTGACGGGAGTAATTCAGGAGTAAATATTGGTAATATTAGTGGAGTAATAGGAACTAAAGCAACTTCTGAACCGACTTCTGGTTATTATATTGCTTTCAAAGGAGAAGGTAGTTCTGCTATAACAACCGCAGGATGGATACCGACAGGCTCATTAAATAAAACAACTAGTGGTACAAAATATTTTCCAATTACTAAAGCAGTCGGTAGTGTAACTGGTACAAATACAGTCACTCCTTCTGCCTCATTAAATGGTAGTAATGTTACTTTAAGTGATACTAATAATGGTATTTCTGTTACTGCCACTGGCGGCGGCACGGCTTCTGTTATTGCTTCTGCTAACATTACAACCGCTGGTTATGCTCCAAGTGGTAATGGATTTGCTTCTGCTACTTTGGCAGCTTCAAATAATACTACTACAGCTACTAAATATATTTCAGCTATTACTATTCCAAGTAGTAAAACTCTTACAATTACTAATAATGGTACTGCTACAATGACAAATTCTGGTACAACTAATCTTTCCAATACTGGAACGGCAACAATTACTAGTACTTCTAAAACAGCAGGTAATGTTACTGTAGCGGCTTATGATACTTCTAGTTCTTCTTCTACAACTTCTAAATCTGTTGTAACAAATGGTGTTTGGACTAGCACTACCGTAAGTGCGGCTGGTACTTATTATGGCAAAGTAATTGTAAATACAGGCACGATTACTAATAATACAACATTAGCAAGTGGAAATTCTTCTGCTGGAACTATTAATCGTGGAAAATATATTAAAATCGGTAAGGGATATTATAATGCTGACACTTATTATTTAGCACAAGCAAATAGCGGAACCTATACTGTCACTAGTTCTGGAACTACATCAGTAGATGGATATGCTAATATTAGTGTTGCTTCTTCTTCTGTAACACAAGGCACAACAACTGTTAGTGGTACAACCGCAACAAGAGGAACCGCTTCTTGGGGAACTGGTTGGATTACGAGTGGTAGTATTACAGCGGCAACTTTTGCTAATACTGCAACTAGTGGTCAAACTTATGTAGATATTAGTAATACAACTGCGGCGCCAGTATTAAGTTCAGGCGGCTATTTATATATTAATAAAGGTTATACTGATAATTTAAGAATTAGCTTGGCAAAACTAGTCCCGGATGGAGCAACAGCAAATTTAACAGGCGATTATATTTTAAGTGGATATTCTGCTTATAATAATAATGGCGCGTTAGTAGCCGGTTCTATTGAAACTTATGATGGTTCTTATACCGACGCTTAATTATCTCTTTAAAGCAGATAAAAGGAGATGATTAAATGGCAACTTTTAATAGTGATACAGAGAAGTGGTATGATACCGTAATAATTACTAAACAAACTGGCGGTTTTACTATTCCTACGAAAAATAAATATATGGATCGTCATATAGAATTAAATTATAATATACCAGGGATGGTGCTGCCAAAACCATCCTCTGGTACTACAACTTTTTATATTACAGTTCCAAATGGTACGAGTGATACCGTAACATTTAATTTTACCGTAGATTCAAACGGTAATACAACTATTACTTAATGAGAGGAGGAGATAAAATGGCTAATAAGACGATGAATTTTGGTGTTGATTTATTGCCTACTACTACTAGTACTTTCTCATTAGGTAGTGATGAGAAAAAATGGAATTTATATGTAGATCAAATTAACGGGGCCGCGCCTGTTAAAGGGGTTAAGGGAAATGCTGAAAGCAGTTATAGAACTGGACAAGTTAATTTAACGGCGGCGAATATTGGCCTAGGGAATGTTGACAATACTTCTGATGCTGAAAAGCAAATTTATGAAGCCAATCTGCTTTGGGGTGGGAAAAATTTTTCTGCTTCCTATGGCCCCATAGATGCCGCAATGGTAAGCGAATTAGGCGCTAATCGTTTAATGTTTACTAAAGGAGAAGCAATTACTGTTGAATATAGCCGAGATGGCGGCTCTACTTGGACTGATTATGGCGCCACGGATATACAAAAAACAGCACTTTTTAGTAGTGGTGAGAGTTTTCTAATAGGTAAAGCAGACTCAACAAATAAAGCTACAGCCAATGGAACAAATTATCAGTTAAGAGTCACAATTAACACTGGAGAAGCAAATATTTATACAGAGTTAAATAAATTTGTTATTTATATTAGCACTCAGGGAAGTAGTGGCTGTTCGGTAACAATACAAAAGGCTTTACAAAGCTCTCCAAATAATTTTCAAAATCACACCACAGAAATTCCTATTAGTGGATGGCCAGGTTATAATGTAATTAATGTTTCTAGTTTTAGGACTTATGGAAAAACTCCCACGAGTCAATATGGAAGAGTCCGTTTTCTTTTTAAAGCGAATGGGGGAGATACTAATTCTATAGGTTTATCTATCGCGAAAATAATGGGTTTTGGAGGAGTTGGCTGGAATACACCTTCTACAATGGCAAAAACAGGACATTTATATAGTTTTGATGCTTTTCAAAATGCTATTTTCCCTGCTAAAGTAACAGCAACTTCCTTCTCTGGTCCTCTTGCTGGTAACGTGACAGGTAACGTAAGTGGGACAGCTTCCAACGTAACAGGCACAGTAGCAGTAGATCACGGTGGAACTGGTTCTGCTACAGCTGCGGGCGCAAGAACTAATTTGGGTTTAGGAAATGTAGACAATACAGCAGACGCAGATAAGACAGTTAAATATGCCAATATGCTTACTGGTTTTAACTCTCAATCGTCCAACTTTACTTGGGGCAATCAAACAGGTACAGCAATTACTGTTATGAATGACTCCACTGGGGGCAGTGTTGGATTTAGACGAGATAATCCAACTTCAGGTAAAGTATCAATGGTGATAGACGGCACAGTATATATTAGAGAAGGTGCAGTTAATATTGGAGACGCTGTAAAATCATTCTCTGTTAGTGGAAAAACTGTAACATATACTACTTTATGGGGCAATACGGGTACTTTTACTACACAAGATACTGATACCGATACTAAAAATACCGCTGGCTCTACAAATTCTACATCAAAACTATATCTTATTGGTGCAACCACCCAAGCGGCTAACCCTACAACAAATTCATATCAATATACATATACAAACAATGGATTGTTAAGTGCACTTGAATTAGGTTTGAATTTAAATGGAACTGAAAAAGCACATTTAGAATGGAATGACACAGACAAATCCATTGATTTTGTTTTTGCATAAGGAGGGAGTCAAATGGCATTAAGAGTTTGGCTCCCTCTTGATGGGAACTTAAATAATCAAGGATGCGACAAACTATCATCAGTAAACATTCCAGTTTGTGCAACTGTTGATGCATCAGGAAAAATAGGTAAATGCTATACCAGTACAGGCGCAAATAATGGTGTTACTACTGATTTTGAATTTGATGCTGCTACTTTTTCAATAGCGGCATGGATTAGAATTAATACTAGAGTAAACGCTTGGCGCTGTCCATTTAAACTAATCAATAGTTCTACTGAGGCTGATTATGCGTATATTGGCTTTGGGTGCGAGCACAACACAAATGCTACCTTAGTAGGCTTCCATTTTTATCACATGATAGATGGAACAAATAAGGCCGTTTTTGATGCTTATCCTACAACGTGTACAGTTGGTGAATGGACGCATTTTGCTGTTGCATATGATGGAGTTACTGTAAGCTATTATAAGAATGGAGTTCGTGTTCAACAAACGACACTTCCTGCTGCCAATCAACACTCGGTTGCTCACATGAAAAAACTCATTATGTTTGGGACAGATGGAAGTCGCGGAACCAGTATAACAAAGACATCATTAAATGACGTCCGCATCTACGACCACTGCCTTTCCGCCACAGAAGTGAAAGAGATTGCGATGGGGCTGGTTTTGCATTATAAGTTAGATCTTCCAAATCCAAATCTTCTTACAGGAACTAAGAATTTTGGAACCGGTTGGAGTGGCACTGGCGTGACTGAACATAAGGCGTTTGAAAACTTTTTTTCTACTAAAACAAGAGACAATACAGAAGGCACTGGCTATTCAGATACCGCAGTATTTAATAAAGCTGTTGTAGTATATCCTGGTGAGACGTATACGGCGTCTTTTTGGGCTAAAGGAGTAGATACGCATAATATTATTTGTTATTTTTATGATAATACAAGTGGAATAGTCCAAGTTGCTTCGGGCCATTCTTCAACTGGTGCGACTACAACTTCTAATGATGGCAGTTTAACCTTCCCAATTACAACAGAGTGGAAAAAATATTGGTGCACTTGGACATTTAATAATACTGCAAATCCAGCACAGAAATCTTTAATAATAGGTCGGCTTGCGAAAGGACTTGGAGCAACGTCTATTGCAAAAGTAAAATTAGAAAAAGGAGACAAAGCAACTGAATGGTCATATCATGTAAAGGATAATGGTTATCAAGCTTTAGGACTTAGCGGGTCTGCTGAATTATTATCTAATAATCCAAGTAAAATTACGGCGTGGACTGCTGATGGTGCGACTTTAACTCAAGTAGATAATGAAACAATTAGTTTTACCCCAACTGGTGGTGCTAGAAGAATATATAACGGTTCATCTAATGTTTGGCTTGAAAAGGGAGCAAAATATACATTTAGTTGTGATGCAAAGGCCGATACAAATGGGCGTACTTTACAAGCTTCTCGTAGTATTGCCAACTTTGCAACTGCTTTTACACTAACTACATCGTGGGCTCATTATGTTGGAAATATTACAATAAATGAGATTAATACGGGCGGTACTTTATCTTTACAAAGTGAAGTTGGTGCCACAATTTCGCTTAAAAATATGCATTTAATAAAAGCAAATAAGTATATAGAAGATTCTAGCGGTTATGGGCATAATGGAGAAGTTTTAATTGGAATAGATCAAAAAACTGATTCTCCTCGTTATAACTCCTGTGCTCACTTTTCTGCCACAAATCAAAAAATAAAAATTTCAGGTTTAACAACTTCTGGATTTGGTTCTTCCTATACCTTCGCTTGGTGGGGTAAATGCGGAACCTATTATGGTCGTATGATGTGGGGATTTTCTGATGGCATTCGTTTAAATGGCATCTACAATGGTGTCCTTTGGAATACTGGCGATGGTAGCGATAATCCTCTGTACAAACCAGGAACTACAACAGCGGTTGACGCGCCATCAGTAGACGAGTGGCATCATTTTGCTATGGTTGGAGATGGTTCTACTTGTAAAGCATATCTTGACGGTGAGCTATGGGGTCAAGCAAAAACCTATAAGAATATTAGCGGCACTACCATCTATCTAAATGGATGGAATAGCGATGCCAGCTATTCTAATTCAGATGCCAGTTTAAGTGATTTCCGCATTTATTGTACTCCATTACTTGACAAAGATATAAAATTGTTGTATAATATGGGTATGAGAGTAGATAATTTATATGGGGTTCACACTTTTGAATTTAATGAATCCGATAATACTAAATTATTAAAATCAGGACAATTGCAAATGAAAAATTATATTGAACAAGATTATTTATTTATTGATAATGACGGTTGGTCATATAATCCTAGTGGTAATGATAATTCAACATTCACTAATACTACAATAGATGTTTCACAATTTTATAAATGCGGCATTCCGGTACAATTTGCCTTAGAATATGATTTAAGTTGGACAAATCTTGTTCCAAATAATAACGGCACATTTAGAGCATTTACACAAGGTAATAATTATAATGCAGCTAACGAAGCATATGACTGGGCAAGCACAAATTATTTTGCATCTACAACTTATGCTGGTACAACTATTACTTCAGCAGTTACAAATAATTCTACTGGAACAATACATGTATCAAAAACAATAACAGTTCCCGCAACTTGGTTTGATACTTATAGTAAAGCACATTTCGGATTTAGAGTAGATTATGCTACTGGAACAGTTACTTTAAGTAATTTAAAAGTTACTTTAATAGCAGATAGATTCAAAATTAATCCACATTATGCCGCGGGAAATAATTTCATAGAAATCTAAAGGAGGCTCGTTTATGGCGTCACTTAAAGATACAGTCGTTAGCGGAAGCCTACGGGCAACCGATACTATATACTCAACAACAAATCAATTCCAAATCCTACACATCCCAACCTCATCAAATGGGACTACATATGGACCAGGTACAAGCGGCCAGGTTCTAAAATCAAATGGTACTAGTGTGTATTGGGCCAGCGATAATAATACTGATAGCCACGTTGCACAAGGTGCCGCGATAACAACCGCGGGTGCCTTTCCAATACTTCTTGCCAATAGCACCTCAACAAATGCAGTAACAGCTACAGTAAACAAAACTTCTACCCTTACCTATAATCCAAATACAAAATCTTTAGTTACTGGTGGAACAGTAGATGGATATACATTAGCGGCTGCGAGCGCTAAGGGTGTTACTGATAATACAACAAATACAGATGTAACTAGTAGTGATACTAATCTTATTACTGGCCGCACATTATACTACCAATTAGCAAAAAAAGGTTATACCACAAATACTGGTACAGTAACAAGCGTACAAGTTCAAGCAACTTCTCCAGTTACTTCAAGTACAAGTACAGCTCAAACTGGTACATTAAATACAACAATAGCTTTAGCAAATAACTATGGAGATACAAAAAATCCATATGCTAGTAAAACTAAGAATACTGTACTCGCAGCTGGTGCTACCGAAGATAGTGCGCCCAGTTTTCGCGCGTTAGTCGCAGCTGATATACCTAATTTATCCGCAAGTAAAATAACTTCTGATACATTTGATGCAGCTAGAATACCAACTCTTTCTATTACAGATAAAACTTCTGGTACTCTTACTGTAGATCGCGGTGGTACTGGCGCTACAAGTGCAACAGGAGCACGCAATAATCTAGGACTAGGCAATGCTCAAATATTTTATGGTACTTGTAGTACAGCCGCTAGTACAACAGCAAAAGTAGTTACATGTACAGAATTTTCAACTAGCGATTTAAAAGCCGGCGCTGCAATTTTAGTTACATTTACCGCAACCAATACTGGAGCAGTCGGGTCTCTTACTATGAATGTTAATAGTACTGGCGCGAAGGCAATGAAAAAACAATATAATACAAGTACTGGTAATCTAACATCTGCCGGTGAATTAATAGCTGGTAATACTTATTTATTTGTCTATAATGCTACTTATAGTAGCAATGCTGGTGCTTGGGTACTTATAACAGCGGATTATAATAATACATATGATATGTCACAATTATTTAGTTGTTCAGGTACTACTAATACAGAATTAGAAACAAGTGCTAATGGTGGTTTAGGCTATCATAGATATTGCTTATTAATGATGACACCAAATCAAAAATGGTCAGCAATCTCAGCAGTTTCAGATTCAACCGCGGCGGATCAAGGTACTTCGTCTGCGAAAGTAGCATCAACCGCTAATTTCTTAATTGATTCTTCTATATTATATCCAACCACAAATATTTATGCAGCTCCAGGAGGGACTTGTGCCTTTGCAGCTTATTCTGCTATAGGTTTCAATTTAAGATATAGTATAGGCACAACTGCAACCAATGTAATGTTATCTTCTCAAAAACCGATCTATTTAGTAGGTATACCTAATGCTGATGGTGCTACTTTTAAATTAGATAGTACACAATGGTGGACACAAGATTTACCAACATCAAATGATGGAAAAATTTATATTTATTTAGGGCTTGCTTATAGCACTTCTAATATTTATTTAAATGCTTATCATCCAGTCTTTTGCCATAATGGTACTAATGTAGTTCCTTATATTAGTGGTGGTGTAATGCGCGGTGAACTTACTGTTAACGCAGCAGCTAGTTTCGTATCAACATCAACTAGTGCCGCGAACTATATATATTTTAAAAATACAGCCATAGCAACAGCTCCATCAAATATAGTTATGCAAATTGGTTTAGGTTCTAATAATCAAAATCATGGAATATATTCTCAAGGATATTACGATGGAACATCATTTACTGCAGCAGGAGGCTGGCTAATTGCACGTAATGCAGAAGGTAAAGCGACTGTAGGTGGTCGCATCGGTGATCCAATGGGAGTAGAATTAAGAGGAGATACCTATGTATTTGGAAATCTTTATCATTATTATAATAACACCGCCTATAATATTTATGATACCAGTAATATAATTTACAAGACCACAACCCCAGACACCAGAAATGATGGTACTGCATTACAAACAGGTGACATTTGGCTAAAGCCAATTTAATATGAAAGGAGGAATCTACTATGGGATTCATGAAAGAAACTTATTCTAATAATCGTGCTGGTCTATTAGTTACATTCGGCGGCGACCAGCCTACCGCTAATTATACACCTACTGACAGCATTCAAGAAGCATTAGATTATTTTGACCTTTATGAAGAAAAGGGAGTAATCTATGCTCGCACAGAAGCAGATGAAATTTACGATGAACTAGGCGTAAATAATACTTCTGAAATAGAGGAACTACGCTCTTCAATAAATGCTATTACGGCAACACTTACAGACGAATCAGCAGCTGAATATCCTATGCTTTTTAAAGAATGGAAGTCTGGAGTATCTTATGTAGTGGGTGACCGCATTCGCTATCGTCAAGGTTTATACAAAGTTCTTACTGCTCATACTTCACAAGAGACTTGGACACCAGACGCCGCACCAAGTTTATTCGCAATTCTGCTAAATCCAGACCCCAATATTATCTATGATTGGATTCAACCGGACTCTACAAACGGATATGCTAATGGCGCGCGGGTTCGTCATAATGGAGACATTTGGACTTCAACCGCTGATAACAATGTTTGGGAACCTGGGGCTGTTGGCGCGCCGTGGATTTCTGATACTGAGGCTAATCAACCAGAACCAGAAACCGAACCTACTGAAGTCCCTGAATGGGTACAGCCCGATGCGACTAATCCCTACAATACTGGTGACCGTGTAACATTTGAAGGACAAATTTATGAATCATTGATTGATAATAATACTTGGTCTCCTTCTGCTTATCCAGCGGGTTGGCAATTAATTACTGAATAAAAACACTATAACTGATTGAGGGCAATCTTACTTCTTATTTTAGAGGCGAAGATTGCTCTCGTTTATTAAACGAAAAGGAGGTTATAGGATGAATATTATGACTAAACGCGGGTCGCAAGATAATGTAGTAACTTATGAACATATTTGTGATACTTCCGCTGATATGGTTAATATAGACCCTAATTATATTACTTTGGGTTCAATTTGTATAGTTATAAATGGAGAAGATGGCGGAATGGAGGTATATATGGCTAATAGTAATAAAGAATGGAACTCTATTGCGATGGGAGCAGGAAGCGGAGATAGTGGTAGTGGAGCTTCTTCACTTGTGGAGTTGTTAGATGTAGAAGTATTAAATCCTACTGATGGACAGACGCTTACTTATGATGCTACGGCACAGAAATGGATAAATGGCGGCGGTGGCGGTGGCTCCACGGGCGGCGTAATGGTTGTACATGCGACAAGTCATTATGATGAAGAAAATGATACAACATATTATACGGCTGATAAGTCATTTGACGAAGTAGCTTCTTTTATTGAAAATGGTGGAATCCCGATATTGAGTATAGAAAATAATAAAATAGCACAATGTGATGAAATTAGTCGAGACAGTCTTGACAATATAGACGGCATAACTTTCAAACGTATAAGCGTTGCAGAAAATTCAATTACTTATATGCGTTATGATTATTATATTGAGGATAGTTCGATTCCGAATTACATTGAATATCTTGAAGGTTCATACAGTGGTTCTGGTGAGTCTAGCCCTGACTTATGAAGTTGGTTAATCCACAAACCTCCAATCTCCACTACGCTTGACGGTTAGTACACCATTGCGTTTGATAATATAATAACAAAAATCTCTACAAGGAGATGATATAAATGAATATAATGACAAAACGAGGCTCACAAGACAATGTTGTAACCTACGAACATTATTGTGATACCAAAGAAGATTTAACTGCCATACCAAGCGACCAAATTACTTTAGGTTCTACTGCGGTGGTGCTGAAAGATGAGGGCGATGCTATGGGAGTTTATATGGCTAATTCTAGTAAGGAATGGATACCTTTTTCTAGTGTAGGAAATGCGGGTGGTGGTTCTAGCGGCGGCTCCACAGGCGGCGTAATGGTGGTTCATTCGGAATTCACTGGGGCCGATGAACAGTTAGATAAAACATGGCAAGAAATTTTTGATGCGATAAAGTCTGGAATGCTTGTTATTCGTCACACGGTGACGGAAGTCGAAGCCTTTACGAGTGCGAGTTATGAGTTTATTTTTGCAGCAAATCACGACAATGATGATGATACATTTGATGTTTACATAGGGCCAGATAAATATTCTGCAACATCATCAGATGGCTATCCTGAACTAAAGGGGAACATAGGCTGAAACTTTTATGATTAATATTTGACCACCAAAACTTGGCCGTGGTATAATTACCCGATATATCTGAATTGTGCTTGACGGTTAGTACACCATTGCGCCTGATAATATAATAATGATTATCTTGTATACTTAAGATTCAATGTATCGTCCCGCCCAGAAAGCCCCAACAGCACAATTGGGCGAAAATCTTTCAACTAACACAAAATAGCCCACAAATCAGCAGTAAAACATACACTACAACCAAATAAAAATTATTCGTTCATAAGGAGGTAAATATGGATATTTTAGATATTATACTTGCTAAAAGTATGACTCCGCAAGGACAAATAGATACCTATGCGGCCAAAGCACAAAAAGCAGTAACTGATGCTAAACAGGCCGTTGATAATATAGAATCAATTACAGAACAAACAAACACAAATAATGAAAACGCGCAAATCGCCCTAGAAAATGCGCAGGCCGCAGCAGCAACTTTTGAAGATATTGATGCTACAATTGACGCCAAAGTACAAGCAGCAGTATCAGCTACTGAACCAGAAGGAGTTTCAGCAGTAGATGTCATTGATAGTGATACTTCCGCGGCAAAAATTAAAAAACTTCGCGCACGCAAAAAAGGCGTACAACAAGCCTATGATGTAATGAAAAATTACACATCTACCGGCAATAACGAAGATGGCAGTATGACTCAAAAGGCAATTACGCAAGCCTTACAAAATCAAAAAACAGAATTAGAAACCAAAATTAAGAATATTCCATCTGGTGGAGGTTCTGGTTCTGGTAATATCTCTGGTAATATTTCAGCAGAAGATGAGGGATCTATCGTGACTATTGATGAAAATGGTAATATTATTCCTAGCTCTATTACAGAAGCTGATGTAATTCTTACTCAAATAATTTCGGGTACTTATAAAAATGATAATATAGTCGGCTTAGAAATTGACTATGCCAATAAGACTTTTTCTCGCTTACAAGGAGCGAAAGGATTAACTGCTGGTACAGCATTTAATAAATTCACGATGTTTGGCGGCCGCAAGCGTTGTATTGTTGATGCACAAGGCAATATTATTCGTTTCCTTACTTCAGAAGACACAGCTGAGACCGTAGCTGATCAACGTATTATGGTCTATCAGCCATCTTTCTATTATTTGCGTGTGCCGTTATCTACAACGAAGACTACTAATGGTATTAAGGTAAATAAAGAACACCTTTATTTATCTGATAAAAAATCTGCTGGATTTATGTTACATCCAATTTTTCGTGATGAAGATGGCAATGCTTTAAGATATGTTTTATTACCAGCTTTTGAAGGCAGCGCTTATCGTTATTCTTCAAATACCTTTGTATATGACGATGCACAAAATATTGACTTTGAACATGACTGTTTAGTCTCTACCATAAATGCGAAGCCTATCAGTGGCACAACTCAAGAGTTTACCGCGGCAAACGCAAAGAAAATGGCGGAAAATAACGGTACAGGTTGGAAAATGACTGATTTAAAATTTGTTTCTATGAATCAGATGCTAATGATGGTAGAATATGGTAGTCCAAATATACAAAATACCTTTAATAAGGGACTTACAGAAGCATCTAATCTTGCTAATATAAATTTAGGCTTTAATACTGGTTCTACTTTATCCCTATTAAATAGTTCTGGACAAGCGCTTTCTTCCCTTACCATACGAAATGGCGTAGAAACAACTTATTCTGAAGAAGGCAAATGCTCTATTTCATATCGCGGTATAGAAAATCCATATGGTAATATGTGGAAAATGATTGATGGACTAACAATTATAAATCATACTGCCAACTATAATGGTACTGATATTAGCTTTAAAATAACGAATGCTGATGGTTGGATAAACGCTTTTGGATATGATAATGATTTTGATTGGATTTATCTTCCAATTGAAGTATCTTCTAATGCCAATAGTAATTTACCAGTTGGTGACTATACATATCAAAATAGTAATCAAAATGAACAAACCGTTGGAATGATTGGCGGTTTCTCCTCATCTACAACAAATAGTGGTCTTTTCTACTACAGTTTAGAAACAACTACCAATTTCCATTCTCGCCATGATTCTGCACGTGTAATGTTTATTCCAACAACAAATACAATGATTGATAATCATAATTACAATACTTGGTATAATTCTTTATAAGAGGTGGTTAAAATGAAAATCTATGATTCTACCTATTCCACAATAGAACCACCCAAGATTGATGTAACCGCGACAAAAGTTTTTCTTGCTACAAATATTCAAGAAGTTGAACGTGAAGTAGAAGATACAATAGAACATTGCTATCAATATACACTTACTGAATATGATAAAGATGAATATTTTGCTTTGCTTTCTCAAAATCAACAAGATATTGAAGCACTACAAGAAGAATTACAGGCGGCTAAAATACTATTGGGGGTGGAGTAATTGGGAACATTAGTTGATTTAGCGGTTAAACTCCGCCCTTTCATTGAGAAGGCTGCTTTAAGTCTTGAAGATGAAGATGCCTTAGAAGCCGTTCAATTATTCCCACGCTGGGATGATAGCGCAAAATATGAAACTGGTGATAGAGTACGTTTTCAAAATGTGCTTTATAAATGTTTACAAAGCCATATAGCACAACCAACTTGGAGTCCAATAGCGGCGCCAAGTCTCTGGGCAAAAGTCTTAATTCCAGACCCAGAAGTCATTCCCGAATGGGAACAACCAGATAGCACTAACGCTTATCAAATCGGTGATAAAGTTACTTTTGAAGGTAAGACCTATGAGTGTGTAATTGCTAATAATATATGGTCACCAGCAAGCTATCCAGCTGGTTGGAAAGAAATCTAACATTTGACTCTTAATAAAAATTATGCTATAATTATTACATCAGGAGGAGGAAAGGAACTCCTACCTGATGTAATAAAATTTATAAGGAGAGGAACTTATATGAAGTATTATAGTGATGTAACTAAGAAGTTTTATGACAATGCTAATGATTGTCTAGCTGCTGAGCGCGAAGTAATCGCCAAGCAGGAAAAGGAAGAGTATGAAAAGAAGCGCATTGCGGCCGAACGCAAGGCTGCCGCGGAAAAGGTTGAGGCTGCCCGCAAGGCTATGAACGAAGCTCAGTCTGCCTATAAGAAGGAGCTAGAGGCTTTTTGTTCTAAGTACGGTAGCTACCATTACTCTACTAAGGATGTTAGCGACATCCCAACTCTATTCAATGATATTTTCAATATCTTTCATTGATAGTAATTGCCCGTGAAAACGGGCATGTGCCCGCGTACTCAAGTTTGGCTGAAGAGAACGGTCTTGAAAACCGAGAGGTCGGGAAACCGGCGCGAGGGTTCAAATCCTTCCGCGGGCGCCAATATGTCCCACTGGCGGAATTGGCATACGCGCTAGATTAAGGTTCTAGTTTCTCCGAGTTCAAATCTCGGGTGGGATACCATTTGACTTCTTACATAAATTCTGATATAATATTTATAGAAAGAACGGAATCCACCCGATATGGCTGTGGCTACAAGGTGCGGAAGGGTGGCGGTAGTATTACGCCTCAATTGGCGAAACGATATGCCAATTGAGGATGAAATAAAGCATAATAACGCAAGAGAGTAATACATGACGTGAGTACTTACTGATAGAGAATGTAGCCGTGCTTCTGGCGGTGCGTTACCGACATACTTATGGACGCCAGATTTATAGAGGATTGACGCAATTGGGAGCGTGTTTCCCTTACAAGGAAAAAGTTATCGGTTCGAATCCGGTATCCTCTACCAAGACCCATACAGCAATTTACAAAATGGACTGTAAATCCCGAAAGATTGTGGGTTCGACTCCCACTTCGCCCCACCATTTATGGGGCGATGGCGCAGCGGCAGACGCACGTGAAAAGAATGGGTCTAGATTATGGCTTGATAACTTATGCGGTCTGTAGTGCTGGTCTGAAAAACCAGAGGGTGATGGTTCGACTCCATCTCAAGCCACCAATCCGCATTGCGGTTAGGCACAAACAGCAATTTTCTTATATTTAAGTATTGGATGATATATAGAAAATTGAACCGCCAAATACTAAGGGCCGTCGTTATTAAGTAAAACGAGTGCCTAGAAAAAAAGTTGATACTTAATCAAGCTTTTAGTATTTGGTGTTACTTGCCGGCGTAGTTCAGATGTATAGAACAACAGTCTTCTAAATTGTAAGTCGTGAGTTAGAGTCTCACCGCCGGTGCCATTTATGGGCTTATAGTATAGCGGCTAGTACATATGCTTTGCACGCATAAAACTGGGGTTCGATTCCCCATAGGTCCACCAGACGGTACGAAAGCACGGCACCAAACCCAAAGCAGCGTCATGAACTGTACAGTGCCTTGTGTGTTTCCTATTTCCACAAGTAAAGCTAACAAAAATAGGTCGCGAGCTCCTATAGGCTAATGGATAGACCACCGCGCTACGGACGCGATAGTGAAGGTTCGAATCCTTCTAGGAGTGCCAATTATGGGTCAGTATACCGTAAGTAGTAGCGGGGTAGACTGTAAATCTAC
>Ga0247609_10000776_pt1 | contig 41714 bp, 41 predicted proteins | sample 172DNAGHGlowgp2_FD_193487 | JGI IMG/M metagenome (GOLD analysis project Ga0247609, IMG submission 193487) | Sheep rumen microbial communities from Palmerston North, Manawatu-Wanganui, New Zealand - 1728 DNA GHGlow gp2 | ecosystem: Host-associated > Mammals > Digestive system > Stomach > Rumen ... | reverse complement strand
TGTAAGGCGCTCTGCATAGCGAAGTTCTGGTTCATATCTGCCATCTGACGGGAATTCGCAGCTACTTCCGCATTGGAGAAACCGCTGCAAATGGAATTCTGGATACCGGTCAGACCATTCATCACAGCATTCTGGTCGAAACCACGCTGAACTTCAGAGCCAACACCGCCGTTCATTCTGTTTCCGCCAAATCCGAAGCCATTGCCCCAGCCAAGAACAGCCAGCAGAATAATGATCCACCAGGCGCCCTGGCCGCCAAACATACCGTCATTACCGCCATAACCAACAGGTCCAACAGGCATGTACATATTTCCGTTTTCAGTCATAAGTGCTAACCTCCAAATAAAAAATATTTGGATACGTTCATCGGGCAGATAGATGCGTTAGAACGACACAAATATCCAACCGGATGAATATTCAGTTGTAAAAGCACAAGAAAAAAGGACCGCTTCACTTTGAAACGATCCTTTCATTGAATTTCAGAACCCTCTCTTTTATTCACAGAGCATTACGTAACTACTCGATCTATGCTTGTTTCAAAGCATGCGACAGGGTCTGAAATAACAATCATAAGTAGAAAATGAGTTACTCACAGATATATGCGAAATGAATATATTTTGCATCGTTTGCGCTAGTATTTGTCGCAGTATAAATTAAGCAACCTATATTGGTGTCTGGTGAAATTTGAATAACTCCAGCATTTTTAATCGCCTGTGAAACGACGACCATCCGATGAATAAATTTTGCTGGCGGAAGTCCAGAAACCATAGTAAAACTATTTTGACCTGCGGCAGTACTTAATGCGTAGTCATAACGAAGATCAACAATTACTAGTTTTCCATATTTATATACATGTAATTCACTAGCTCCATGACCACCTGGATCAACTCCAAGCGTGCAATTTTCTGTAATATCAACTCCAACTTCTCCGAATTCAGGAATATATGGTACATATGTAGTTGGTATTTCATCGTATATTTTTATAATCCGGACGCCGACATTTAGACCTTCCCAAAGTCCACTAGCAACGTATAAACTAAACTCTGAATCAGAAGGGAAGCATGCATATAATGCCGTAGCATCGGATCTAGGAACATCATCTACAAGATGAAAAGGATGCATCATTTCGTTAACACTCTTCAGCACAGAGCCTTTTGCAGTAAATCCATATCCGGAATATCCGCTATCGACATGCACATTCAAAGTATAAATTGCGTCATCTTTGATCGGCTCTTGCAAATTAAACGTTTGCCAAGTACTTCTTTGCGATGGAAAAAAGCTTCCAATTATATCTTGCATAATGGCGTCTGAAGATTTCTGAATTTTTCCGCTAGCCATAGATTTCTCCTTTCAAAAATATCAAATGGTTAACTCTTACTCGCCTTCGGAAGGCTCCTCTTCAGGTTCTACTTCCGGTTCAGGTTCGGGAGTGGGTTCGGGAGTAGGCTTGGTATAAACCTTGCGCTCCAGAGATCCATTTTCTACAGTGCCCCATTCAATAGAATCAATATCAAAAGGATATTCGGTTCCGTCGCAGGCGTTCGCACAATAGAGATGAAACTGCCTCTCCATTTCTCTACGAGTGCCATAACGATTGTTAACTGTCTGAGGTTCACCATTCAGAATAGATTTCCTCTGAGCATAATATGTAGCCATAATAGTTTCCTCGCTTTCGTTTATGAATTTACACTTGCCACAGGAACGATGCCATGAACTACAAATGCATTCAAATCCTCGTCCTGTAAAGCTGTTTTAAACAGATGAGCTGTAATCTTATTCCCCGTATTAAGCTTATTTGCGTTTCCTCTTATTACACCAATTGTCGACAAATTATCATAATTGGTTCCAGAACCTGTAGACTTTAAACTATTAATATATTTTATATAAGTTCCGTCTGAAAACACAGAAAGAGCAAAACGATTTGTTTTCGTTCCATCATATCCTTGGTCAATGCCTTGTGTGTTTCTTTTTCCTCCGCAATCCACATATGCATAGTTACTATAAAATGCAAAATGCATATAACGATTTGTATTATCCGATAAAGACGCATCTACATAATGTGCTGAAACTGCTGAGCCACTTGCCGGAGGTCCGATTTCTACAAGCATTGTCATATTTGTAGCTGGAATTTCGATATCTGTGTCATGCATTTTCCCGTCCATATAAAAAGAACAGGTTTTATAATTATCATTACAAATATAAATCTCAGCTACGTATTCAGTACTTGTATCCCATTTGTTTCCTGTTGCACTGTCGCCTTTATAGAATTCAAGAACGCTATCTGTCATATAATAAGTGCATACTGCAGTCGGTGTTTGATTCACAGGAGAAAAGCGTGTTGTAATATTTTTTCCCCCCGTATATGTAGAAATTATAATTCCATACTCTGAAGTAAACCATGCGTCAAGAATCCACCCAAGAGTAGTACGAGCATGAGAAGTTGGATCGCTTGTTATATGAACAAGTTTCGGAATTGCTCCAGTAGTATTTTGGAAAGACAGAAAATTATTACTAGAAGGGGTGCTTTTTGCAACAACACATGAAGACAATTCAAATATCATTTTATATCACCCCCAAATCTGTACAATATAATCTGCATTTTGATCCCACTGGCTTCTTGATGTACCGTATGGATACCCGATTACATTAATAATTGATTCGCTATATTCTATAATAGAAGGATACGGAAGAGGCTTCCAACAAGCTTGCCATGTGGCATCATAATAAAATCTGAAATATGCAATACCTGTTTTGTCTTGATCCATTCCTTGTACGTTAAAGTCCATCATACATTCAGTTATATATGCATTTGTCTTAACAAGTGTGCTGTCAACAAGTCGGATCATGCAAAACCGTGGAGTAATTCCAAGATTATGATTAATAACAAAAGAATTTGCAGCGTTAGGTTTTAACACTGCATAATACTCTTTCGTAAATTCTCCAATAGCTGTAAATGAGAAGTTTATAATAGAGGTCGATTCTTCAACTTGACAATCGTAAGCACTCGTCCATGAGTTAACTGATTGATAAGCTAGATCATTTGTCCGAATATATGCGCCAGTCATATTTGAACTGTCCATTGTAACGCTTTCACAATATGTACGGTTTAATGCTGGAATCTTCTTAAAATCAAGATCACTTACAGCTAACTTAGAAGTCCACGGTATGCCGTTTGTAAGAGCCGTTTTCAATGCATCCGCTCTTGTTATTGCTCCTGGCTGAATAACAGAATAATCCCACGTTGTCGGAGGAGCATCGTTACCTAAAGGTTTATGCCTCCAGAAAATATCAACAACTTCTCCTGTCATTAATTCTACATCATAAGTAGTATTATTAATATCCGCACGTTGTTCATACACGCCATTTCGATATCTTAAACCTAACACACCTGATCTTGTTGGAAGGAATATAGCTCCCAAGAAAGCATTATTATATGGATTACTCGGATTTCTCTTCAAAGCAACCGCATATCGATATTTATTTGGAAGTTCGTTTTGTATTGCAGAGATTGTTGTAAGCCCATTCGTTGTATCAGATGCGGCAACAAAACGCTTATATTGCCATCCATCTGGTTCAACGAGATGATTCATCATCATTTGTCTCCGAATCTTCAGAATATCCACAGACTCTGCATAGTCATAATTGACTTCGACATTTCCTGCATCAGACCAGATGTTGTTCTGGCCTTTGAAGGTAGAGAGTTGATGAGGGGTAAGATGCAGGACAAACGGCTCATTAATCTTAAACACTAGTTGCATGACTAAATCGTCGTCCCAATTTCCAGATATAGCAGCGTATTTGTAACTAGGCCCCGGAAAATAAAAATGCCCCGGAGTACGAGATGTACCTTCCCACAAAATTTGATCGGTAAAGTTTGAAAAAACATCAACGCCATATTGTAAAGAACTTGTTATTTTCTTTGCGCCATTAACAGTAGGAAGACTCCCGGCATAAAACCCGGTGTCACTATTATAGCTATCGCTTCGTTTAATATCGCCCCATCGTACAGATGCTGATTCCCATTCAACCGTAAGATCTCCAGTACAAATGTCAAGAGAACCACCATAAACAGTGCTGTTATAAGGCTCGTAAGAAGTAGCTATAGAACCTTGTTCAAACTGAATATTGTACGTTTTTGCCACTTCTTTTGTGACTTCAGTCCCAACATGGCTGATAACGCAACGAGCGAAATAAGCATTGCTTGGCGATGTCATACTATTTGTAAGACTGCCAGAAATAAATTCTTTATTCGCTGTATACCAAATAATTTTATAAACGCTTATATCTGTGCCAGACAATGAATATGCAGTGTTCGGTTCTATCGGAATATATCCAGATCTGAAGTTATCGTTCGTTGTTGTTTCCTCGCCAGACGAAGTCATAATACCGCCATTTTGTCCGGCTTCAACATCAAACAGATTCTTTCCGAATGCCGGGAAGGTTACAGAAATAGTTTCACCAAAATTTTCTTTTGAATGAGTAATATTTAATGATGCTGTTCCACTTATCGGTCTAATATTATCCGGAGCTGGATCGCCTGTTCCTTCTTGCACTGGAAGCATATTTACTTTCAAATGATTAATTGGAACCTTGCCGGGGCTGTTAAACGATGCAATAGCACCACTTACTGTAGATGTTACACGGGCCATGTCATCACCGCCCCATAGACTCCATCCGTAATCATAATTTCATAAACGGTGCTTGCTTCGATTGTAGTTAAATCAACCCAATCCGGGAATTTAACCGTAGAAGGAATTGTCAAAACTGTCGGAGTTGTCCCGCTGGTAAAGCGAACATCAATTATTCCAGAACCAGGAGGAGTAATTGTAAGCTCAGATACTTCTCCGCAAATATAACGGGTATTCGATACGCCAGTGATCGTAGGAGTTGTGCCTGTAACTTCTTCCACAAATACAACACCTTGTTCCACGCCGAGCATAGACTGAATAGCAGCTTTAGCTTCTGCGGGATAAGTTCCGATTGTTACAGTTTCATTTTTTAAATCTGCTCCCGCAGCCTTTGCTAAACCGTAATATGCAACTTTATCAAGATAATAAGGGGTAATTGGCTTTCGTACATTCCCACCGGCCTTTATTTCTGAATCAGAAGCGGCAGTTGTAGACAGAACTCCACTGCTTTCCATCTTTATGCCGTAATCACTACTGATTTTTACTGTCCCATAAGCAGATGAGCTCGCGATTGGTATATTCGCAACACCGCCGCTGACAACGCTTGTTCCATCCACCTGTACATCTGAAACCGTCGGATCAGTTACGCCAAGCATAGTCTTAATAGCAGCTTTAGCTTCAGAAGTATATGTGCCAACCGCATTTTCGGAACTAGCTTGAGTCGTATCACCTGCGGCTTTGGCAAGGCCGTAGAAAACGGACTGATGCTGATTATACGGAATAATCGGACGTTTAATACTTGAACTTGACGGTGGAGATTTAATGTCCGAGTCTGTCGCCGGTGCTATCGTTGCTTGATAACTTCCAGAGGACCTGTAAATCCCGGTATTTGTGCTTGCGTTGTTTCCAATACTTATAACACCTAATTGATTCAAACCAGCAGTTGGAATATTCGCTACGCCATTTGACAAAAGACTCGTGCCATTCATCTGCACATCATGTACAGTAGATGTTGAAAGATCTGTTTCAATGCAATTGCATCCGGACGAAGAGCCAGGAACAATCGTATCACCAACAGCAATAGCGGCAGTGACCTTATATACCTGCCCACGGACCTTGGAGACAAATAAATCTCCAACAGAATACGCACGGGTAGCTGTAAAGCTGAGTTCTGAAGGAGCCAAAGAAGACATAATCGTGCCCATTGATGGCATGACTTCTTGAGCAACAGCCGTAGCTGTAGAGAACATCATGTTTGCTAAAGGTGTTCCAAGTGCAAACCAATGGGCAGAATTCCAGTCTTCCTGGGTAGCAATATCTTCTATAGCCATGTACAGCAAATTATCATGCGTGCAAATGGTGCTTTCTGCTTGTACAGGAAATGAAAGCTCTTCATAAGGCGTTGCAATTAATCTGACATCCGGGGCACTTAGCATCTTCTGAATTGCCGCTTTAGCTTCAGCAGTATAAGTGCCGACTGCGTTATTTGAAGAAGCCTGAGTGCTGTCTCCGGCGGCAGTTGCCAAACCATAAAAGGTTGACATATGTTGTCTGAACGGAGTTAATGCGTTGTCATAATTTGTTCCGGCTTTTACTTCTGTGTTGCTTGCTGTTTTGATCGCACCCATATTTGTTGTGGATGCTTTCGGTACATTCGCAACCCCACCGCTGACAACACTCGTCCCATTGATCTGCACATCATCAACAGCACCGCCGCTTCCACCACCGGAAGGCGTCTGCCAACTCTGACCACCCTGTCCATCGGATGTCAAAACCTGTCCGTTCGTACCGGCCACAGAAGGTTTGTCGAGTTTTTCTTCCTGCCTGTTACGAAGATCATCATACAGAACCTTTGCATCCGCGAGGTTCATTAGTTTATTACTTTCAATACTCATTTAATCACCCCGCATATTCTGTGATAATAGCTTGAGTTTGTGCAATGGTTGCAATTGGAGGAATGTCTGAAGCTTTAAGAAGCTTAGTTCCACCCGTGGAATCGGAACCACAGTTTACGTAAACGTCGCCTGCAAAATGACCAGTTCCATCCCAATCGAGAGCGTATGCGTTAGACCGGCTTGCTTCGTTTTCGCCATTTCCGACAATTACCGCATGGTTCATCTTTTCGTAAAGATTAATCCACTTGGTTTCATTAAAAGTAGAATCGCTGTTTGCCGTTTTACAGATGTATCCGATAACAAAAGTTCCGCTCGAGTCTGAGGTCGTTCTTTTAACTTTATCGCCAGCTTCATACGATGTCCCTGCAACCCACTCAGGCCAATCGCCGTAAGTATCTGGGATATTAAAAATACCACCAACATAAGAATAACTTCCGCTTGCTACGGTGCTATAACCTCCGGCATGAGAATAACTCCCGCTTGCGACGGTCTGGCCGCCTTCAGCATGACTGTTGTCGCCTGTTGCGCTGGTTCCTCCGCCTTCTGCGTGAGCCTGTGCTCCGCTTGCCGTAGTTCCCCATCCTTCCGCATGAGAAGCTATGCCATTCGCAACAGTTCCGTCGCCTTCAGCATGAGAATTGTCGCCACTCGCTGTGGTGCTTCCACCTTCTGAATGAGAATTGTCACCACTCGCTTCATTATAACTTCCTTCAACATGAGAGAAATCTCCGGAAGCTTCGGTATGACTGCCTTCAGCATGGCTGCTCTCTCCACTAGCTGTTGTATGCTCACCCTCGGCATGGGAACGAGAACCGCTCGCCGTGCTGTTTTGTCCTTCAGCATGAGCGCACAGATTCGTAGCTGAAGAGCTATATCCTTCGACATGAGAGTAAGCTCCAGAAGCAGTGGTCTGTCTTCCTTCAGCATGAGAAGTACTGCCGCTGGCAGTTGTTCCGGAACCTTCAGCATGGGAATACGCGCTGCTGGCAATTGTGCTGCCGCCTTCGGCATGGGAAAGAATTCCGCTCGCTTCCACGCCATCGCCAAACGCAAAACTGCCGTCTCCAACAGCCGTATTTGCTGCCCGTCCACGGCTCAATGTGGTATCAAGAACGGTATCAGCTTTATCGGCTTTTCCGGAAATATCAATTTCTCTTGTTCCAATCAGCTCCCAAGAGTTATTGATATACATGTATTCGTCATACAGATCATTTGTACTGCCCGTTTTCAGAATAAAGTAAATCGTATCACTGCTTCCAACCTGAGGAAGCGCCTGAAGAATAACGATATTCAGACTGCTAATTCCGCCAATGGCGGAAGCAATCAGCTGATTGACTCTAGATTCATTTGGAAGTTTAGAACCGCCAGTAGAATCAGAACCGCAATTGACATATACATCGCCAGCAAGATACTCATTTCCGTCCCAGTCAAGAGCGCGAGCATTAGAGCGAGCATTGATGTCTGTGCCATTACCAATAATTTCAGCGTAATTCATTCTTCCATTTTGAACAATCCATTTTGTTCCGTCAAATACAGAATCAGAATTTGCTGTTTTGCAAATAAAGCCATCGATGTAGTAGCCATCACTTGACCATACGTTTCTTTTAACTTTATCGCCAACAGCTTAATTTGTCCCAGCAGTCCAAAGAGGCCAATCGTTATAACTGTCCGAAACATTATAAGAACCGCCGGCATGTGAATTGCTACCAACAGCAATAGTCGCGGTACCTTCGGCATGAGAATCAGCTCCGCTCGCTATTGTCCCGCCGCCTTCAGCATGAGCGTTAACTCCACTTGCCGTAGCTCCACCACCTTCAGCATGAGATTGCGCACCACTCGCTGTTGTTCCGCCGCCTTCAGCATGAGATTGCGCACCACTCGCTGTTGTTCCGCCGCCTTCGGCATGAGAATTACTTGCACTTGCTGTTGTACTTCCGCCTTCAGCATGAGAATTACTTGCACTTGCTGTTGTACTTCCGCCTTCAGCATGAGATTGCGCACCACTCGCTGTTGTTTGATAACCTTCTGCATGAGAATTATCACCATTAGCATTTGTATTAATCCCTTCAGCATGCGATCTCTCACCATAAGCGTTTGTGTTATAACCTTCCGCGTGAGAATGATTTCCAGTCGCTTCTGTAGTCGCGCCTTCTGCGTGAGAAGCCTGACCACGCGCTTCGGTGTGATCACCTTCGGAATGAGAATACAACTCATACGCAAGCGTAACATTTCCTTCGCTGTGAGAAGCTGTACCACTCGCCGTTGTAGCGGAGCCTTCAGCATGAGACTTTTCTCCAGAAGCGGTTGTATGGGAACCTTCGGCATGGGACCAGCCCATGCTAGCCGTTGAACCCTCGCCTTCTGCATGTGCATAGCTTCCGCTTGCTTCAACATTTGCACCAAACGCAAAACTTGCTTCACCGACTGTCGTATTTGCTTTCCGTCCACGACTCAGCGTTGTATCAAGAACGGTATCTGCTTTGTCGGCTTTACTAGAAAGATCAATCTGAGTTGTTCCGATCAATTCCCAGGTACTGTTGATGTACATGTATTCATCATAGTAATCACCAGTGTTCCCCTGTTTGGTCAGAACAAAATATATTGTATTGGCGCTGCCAACCTGAGGAAGCTCGTTCACAATAATAATATCAAGACCACTGATCCCGCCAATGGCAGAAGCGATCAATTCATTTACACGAGTTTCATCAGGAAGCTTATTACCGCCAGAATAGTCATTATTAGCATTCGCATACACATCTCCAATAAAATGCCCATTTCTAGCCACATCATCAGAAATGTTATACAAAACTTCTTGACCATCTTCTATTACTTTTACAGCATGAATATCCGGCATATTTATACCCTCCTATATGATCAAGAATTAGTTACTGCAATTTTGGAAACGAACGCAAATACCGGTTGAATTGTCTCGTCTGTAACACCAGAAACATTCGTAATCTTAAAGTATCCATCTCCGGTTTCCCACTGAAGAGTAACCGGAGGATTGTTTTCTGAACTGGAACTGAAATTCCAGCGAATCAATTCATGATCGGCTGTCATTCCGGTAATCTGAACTCTCGTCGTTACTTCTTCTTCCGGAATTTCAATCGCTGTACTTGGAGAAAGAACAATGTTGTCCAGTTTTGTTTTATACGAATTTGTAAAATCATTTGTAGAAAGTCCCTTCCCGGAAACTTTATCTACTTTTCCAGAAATATCCTGATGCTGAGTAAGAACCGCTCTTCCGCTTACTTTCAGCAAATTATCTACATCGATATATACACTTGAAGATGAATAAGTCTGGACTCCGCTGGCGTTTTGCGTCTTAGCGCCAATCAAATAAAGTTTGGTATTTGTCATACCACTTGAGCCAGCGGTGTTCTTTGTATCCGTTGCAGCAATAGTGATATCGGTGGAGTTTCCTCTTTTGTCCGTTACTGTCAATTTATTGTTGGCATACGTAACTCCGGTAACGCAACCGGACGCATCCAGAACATAAGTGTTGCCATCTTTTTGAAAATGCAAATTATCTACGTCATAAGTTGCCATATACATATCCTCCTTTTATTATGCAAATATCTTCTTTCCAGAAAACAGAAAAAACGGAACCGGTGGAAAGGAGTAAACACCGGTCCCGCGGCGCCAGGGTACCAATAACCTCTCTGAGCGCCAATCAATGCTGATGGGCACAGCAGAAGTTATGGCTTAACCATACGGATTCGGATATTGATTCAGCATCTTCTGAATCTGCTGTTCGCTGATTCCTCGACTCTGCATCAAATAATTCCGAACCTGAACCGGGTCATTGGCAATTCCATCCGGAACATCCGGGAAAGCTCTTTTGACAAATGCTGCAGGATTTGTAAGTGCCTGCATAATATACGCGGCTTTCTGAATCGGGTTCTGAAAAACGGGTCCTTGCGAAACCATATTCGAAGCCCCCGTAATTCGATCATGCCAGTTGCTCATTTGGTATCACCGCGATTCTTCCATTTTGACTGATTATTATTTTCATTTTGATTCATCTGCGCCTGCTGAGATCTGAATAAGTCCTGAATCTCATGACGAAGCCCGTCAAAATCTTCTTTTGTTGCATATCGCGGATCTACAGCAGATGGCGCTGTACTTTGGCTCTCAGTTGGAAGGCTTTGCGTTTCGTCCTCAAATACCACGCGACCTTTTCGAAGCGGGTTCACCCGTCCGTACGCGTCTGTAGATTTAAAATACACATGCTGACCATCCAGATCCCAAAGTGGAATAATTGTATTCGGAGCAAGATTCGGAGGCATCTGCCAGGCTCTTGCCGCCATTTCACCATCCACGGAAATCCAGTAATTTGCAGCCGGAGCACCGCTCACAAAATTATTGTAACCAACCGTCTGCGTCTGAGGCGGATAATAAGGTGTATAATATCCGTTCTGCATAGACGGCAGATAAGGATTATAGTAATTTGGCATAGAAAAATACCCCTTTTTTCAAGATATCATGCGATTTTCCAGAAGAAGGTCGGAATCACATTCCCGGAATCCCAGGTGTCGTAATAATTTCCATCAATCACAGAAACTGCGTGGTAACCAGTTCCAATAATATAAATTCCTTTTGAAAAGATCCTGGAAAATGCCCGAACATTAACGCACTCTGGACAACTTTCCGGCAGAATAAAAGGAATAAACCCAAGAAAATACAGGTAATGCCCCCAGACGTGATCATCAGAAGTAATACTATGATCATATCGCGCAACCGCAGACAATTCATCAAAGACTTCTTCCCATGGTTTATTCAGTGCAATGCAGATTGCCCGGATCACACAATCCGGTACATCTTTCTCCTCAGGATTCGGATTTGCATAAATCCACATCAGGCATTAACTTCGCTTTCTTTCAGAAAACTGTTTTCTTCCTGGCATTTATGATAGCATTTCACGATGAACTCGAAGTCTTCTTTGTACCGGGCATTCACAACCTTGTGTTTTTTGACAAACTTCTTGTATTCCTTATCCTCTTCAAAGATGTTATCGAAATCTTTCTGCGTATGCTTAATCCCGTTCATACAAGAATTCGCGAAATTAAGAATATGCCCACGAATTTGTCTTACGGACTGGAGATCATTCGATTTCTCGATCTGATCTAATCTTTTCTTCAGCGCTTCACAATTTAATGATGTCCCGCTTTTCATCTCATCAATCGCCGCATTAGTTCGCTGCTCAAAAGAATCAATATCATCTTTAAGATCCGTGATTTTTGTATTATAGTCTGTCTTCAGGTCGGCAACGTCTTTCCGAACATCTTTTGTAAGATTCTTTCCGATCCATCCAACGAGCCATCCAAGAGGGTTAATCTCAATTTTTGTCAGTTTAAATATCCCAGATAATATAAATAGAACAATAACAACTGCCCAGCCAACGTTTCCAACAATCCATTGGCCGACAGCTTTTGATATCTCCGACATTTTCGCTCACGATCCTTTCAATCTGGATAGAGAATTATCCATTATTGCCCTGATCGCTATTCTCTTCATCATGCCACGGTTCCTCATAATGAAGCGCACGCTGGCTATCGTAGAGGCCTTCCGTTGTCGGATCAGCAATAACCCCAAACAAACCGAGGAACGTAAGAATCTGGCTCGCAATATTCATTACGAGATTTTCTGTTACCGGGGGATAAACATCAAACAATTTCAGAATACTAAAAACAAACCCAACAATCAGACTAATAAAACTTGTGAGCCAAACCTTGTTCTTAAAACGGACCTTCCAGTTAATTTTCTTTTCCATTTTGATTACCCCTCCTCAACCTATTATGAAAGTAACCTTCTTGTTTGTGGAGTCATACGTTACATCGACTCCGCCTTCTCCTGGATCTCCTTTGTCTCCTTTATCACCTTTATCGCCCTTATCCCCTGTGTCGCCTTTAACACCCTGGGGACCGGGCGCACCCTGAGGACCCTGAATACCTGTCGCACCAGACAAATCTGTAATAAGCGCCCAGCCAGATCCTGATCGCATATAAAGTTTAGCATTATCCGGATCTTCAACGTTAGACGTAATAATAACGAATTCGTTTTGACCTACATCACTTCCGGTGTAGCTATTCATTTGTGAAACTGATGAAAAAGACCGTCTGATCACAAATGGTTTGCCACATACAAGCCCAAAATCAATATGCTTATGACCATTTATATTAGTGATCCTCGCTGTTGCAGTAGAACCGTATTCAAGATTATGTGCACTAACGGACATATTCTGAATTGCATTCTGACGATTATTCTCTTGATTCTGGCGAATGATTTCATTATTTGCTCGATTTTGCTCTGCGCTTACACGATTATTCTCTGCCTGACGTCTTGCAGTTTCATTATACATGCGCTGCCGCTCATTATCGTCCCGTGTGTATTCATTTTGCATACGAGTTTGCTCTTGACTAACACGAATACTTTCAGATGCGTTGAGTTGAAGCTCCAATTCATCAAGCTGAGCAATCTTAGCTATAACGTCATTGATGTCCGGAATATAATGGCCTGGCTCAATGATAGCTCCAGTCTCAGTCATTTGGACATAACAGTTTGCAGCAGCAATACCAATTTTCTCACGCCACAAATTTACAGTTCTTTCAATAATACTTTCGCCATTTGGACCTTCTGTAATATTAGGATCGTCTACAATAATGAATTCATGTGTTTCGTTATTGTGATAACCTCTTTGATTCTGCTCATAAGGCCCAAGAAGCATTCTTACAGCTATTGACAGGTTTCCGGGAACGGCATATGCAAGAGCCGGAATCGTTACAACAGCTTTTCCTTCTTCAATATACGTGTATGGCTCTTCACCTAACTCAAGAGTGTAGCCATCACCGCGAATAAAATAAGCTTGAATTTTAGATCCATCAGGAATTGAAAAAGGAACGTGGTCTCGATGAAGTTCAATAATTATCCGGTTAGCAAGATCATCGCCGGACAGCATGATGCCATCTGCCATCTGTGTAAGCGAGAGGACACCATTCAAATTTGTTCTAATCTTGGTTATAAATCCATGAGTAGTTGTGCTCATTTGTCAGTGTCCTCCGCTAAATTGTCAATCCTTTTTTGCTCTATCGTAATGCTATCTCCAGTAATGCAAATATCTACTTGCCCTTTCTTTTGAAGAATGGACGTAATTTTGTCAAAACCGGAGTATATCGTACGATCTGTAAAACCAATCGCATAAATTATGTCAAATATAATGGCACTAAATTTGTCTGAATCGGAGAAATACGGAAATGTTTCGATAATAGCGAAATCTTTCAGATAACACCACAACGATCCGTCATAATACCCGCATTCGCAATTATCTAAAATCGTACCATCGGCCATAATTAATCGGCATCTAAAATTTTCATTTGAAGGCATTTCAGCATCACTCCTTCCATTTTGATTTATTCAAACTTAATAAACTCAGACAAGTTGCCAATATCAGCGCCAGACAATTTTATACCCGTTTCCACATCAAGCTTGATTACAAAAGGCTCAAAATCAATTTCGAAATCCAAGTCAGCAAGCTCATCTGCTTCTTCATTAAATTTCTTAATTATCGATTCTGCCTTTTCAAATTCTTCTTTAGTAGAGTATTTGATTCCATGCTTTTCTCTGTCAACTTCAGGATAACGCTCAAATAATTTCAGCTCTTCCTGAACCTGAAAATCCCAAGCTTTACGAAGCTTTGTAAATAAATTAAATACTTTAAGCGCGGTTTTAGCACTTGTCTCTTGTTCATTTAGTTTTTTAGCAGAAAGATACGCCTGAACGGCTTCTTTTTGTTTCATGGTCCATTATCTCCTTTTTTACGAATAATATGTATACAAGTTTCCACTATAAGTACTTCCAAAACTTGAATTTTCATAGAACCACCAATGCTTACCGGCATTGTATGTTGTCCCATTATACGTGTAAGACATATTTAATTTTTGAACTGTACCATCCGGAGCTCTAAGAAAATTCAAATCACCTATTGCGTTATAATGTGGAGTATTATGCCCACCGGCTTGGGCTGCGGTTACTGTGTGAGTCAAAGACGACTTTGGGCTTGCAGCATTACCATTATAATACGGAACGGTAATTGTACACGATTCACCAGGATTAATTGAATGACTTGTACTGATCGTATAATTACCATTAACCCTAACTTTACCAGAAGCTTCACTATATCCAGCGAGGCTTCCGTTGTTCCAGACTGTATCTGCAGCTATAGTAATAGTTCCGCTAATTGTAGTATCACCATACTGCGCGCCGGATCCAGGCCTTGCGTCCTCTGCGGGATAATCTCTAAATCGAACTTTTACAGTCTGACTTACATTTTTTCCACTAGCACTAGGCGACCCAGATGTATATAAACTAAGTGGAGGCCATGAGACATCGCTTGATCTATAACGAACGCCAAGATCTGACATGGCTTGCTGATACCCATCTGTTTTGCCATTAGTATACACAGAACCTGCATTTATACTAACTGTATCTTGGAAACCAGTATCGCTATACTGCGGGCCCATTCCAGGACGTGCTTGTTCCGCTGCGTAATCACGCCATTGCACTTTAACAACTTGAGATACGGTGTTCCCGCTACGACCAATATCACCAGTAGCTTCTAATTTCAATGGCCCCGTAACTATCGTTCCAGGAGGAACTGCTACTGCTGCCGCATTATCAGGATCGTTTTTAACAGTAAATATGCCTCCGGACCACGATCCAGTTAAGAGGGAGGCACCATTAAAAGTTGAGTCCGGGACGTCTACCCATTCAGAGTCCCCAAGCTTTTTATACTGAAGTTTATACTGATAAGAATTTATCTTAGCAACCTTTACCTCCATAAGGAAATCATTGGGAGTTGCAGTATAAACTGTTCCTTGTTCATGATCGCCACCGATATTTCTTTGAAAACGCATACGAGACGCAGGTACTGTAAAACTAACAAACGCAGAACTGCATATCCATGTTCCGCCAACAGTAACATTACCGCCGTTATTAAATGTCACATCTTCCAACGTTGAGAATTTTGAAGATAACTCATTTGTCTTCAAATAATTAGTTTCAATGGTATCAAAACGACCATTTATTGCGTTAATGTCATTAACATAAACAGATCGTGCCACCAAAGACTGAGGGACTAAATTCTGTGCTTGATCTCTTGTTAAAACCCCAGATTGAACTAAAGAATCCGTAACAGTCGTATGGGTTGATCCATCGCCGATGACAAGTCTGTCTGATTTTACAAAAGTAACATACTGTGGATTCTCTGGAGTGCCAACATTACCAGTAATCAAACCGCCTTTAAGTCTAAGCGTGTTATCGTCCCATATACCATTGCCGGTAATGGCAATAATAGGTTCGCCATGAGGGCCACTGCTTCCAGTTTGCTGAAGAACAAAATTTCCAAAAGTAGAGCTACCAGGAGTATTGTCATAATATCCACGATAACTAGAAACACCAGCTTTATCAGTATACACTTTTTCCCTAGCGCCGGTATTTGGATCATACACATAATAAAATGGCTCAACCCAGGAATTATTAATACGATTTGCCACGCTATAATTCCACATGGTACTATTTGAGCCAAGAAGCACTTTATCACCATTTACGTGAGCCACAACGATTTCTCCGCCTTCATACTCTCCGGCAATAATTTCCTGACCGAATTTATAAATGGCTACGTGCCCATCTTCATCTGCGTATCCACCTTCAACAATCGTCCCAATAAAACTTTCAGACTTTTCTTCACGTATATGAAGATCACGAATATTTGTGACTTCCTCAAGCTCATTTGGATTGTCATCTTTTACTTTAAAATAATGGTAAACACCGTCAATCAATTTTGAAACGAAACCTGATTTTCCATCTTCGGAAAGAAAATTAAATAGCCCATTCTCGGGATCAAAAGCTCCAAACTCAACAGGACTTGTAAACTGAAAGCCTCCAGATTCAGGGTTAAATAACCCAGTTATTCCCATTGTTTGAAGTAAATCTGTAGCTTCCGGATCAGTTGGATCTGTCATCTCAGTTAAAGTCGTTAAAGTTATACTGCCATCTTCATCCACATAAGTTGACGGCATTTTCACACTCAATCCGGTCGTTAAATCAACTCCGTGCTCGTCAAGCATATACTCGAATAAATAATGGCTTTGAAGATACTTTATAGTAAATTGGCTCTCAGGTCCAACAACCCATGATCCCTTAAGTCTGTTGAACAAATCTTGAGATGTATATCTACTCCATATACGAAGTCGTTTTACTTTATTCTCTCCAGGATGTTCTCTATCAGGGATCTGCATTTCCCGATAACTTGGCCTATCGGGAACCCATAGTTCAATATTAGCCTTTCCATTTTCGTCCATTGACTCATGAGCATGCCAAATTCTTTGTTTATTTGGCATCGAAGCTCTATCTGGAGGGCCTACTTCCTGATTTCCAGTACTCTTATACCAAACTTTATGCTTTTTAAGTTCAGAAAAAACGGCTTTCCTCCATCTTTCGCTTTCATCTTCCGGTTCTGAAAGTGAAAAAGGAGCTGGATTAAAAGAAGACGAAGAAGCAGAAGACATTTTCTGAGAAGTACTCTTCGATGAACTTTTTACCCCGTAATTCTTGGAAAGAGAGTTCGCAGGAATGCCAAACGTATACTGATTATTTTCAGGATTATAAATATCATAGGTTATAGCAGTGCATGTTAAAGTTCGTTCTACTCTATGACCACTAGTATCTGTTGACCCAATAACATATATAATTTTAACCTGATCACCAACCAAGATTTTTTCTATATTTTCGCCAATCTGCCTGAGATCTATCGCCTTAACAGAAAAACTTTCAATACTCCCCTGATAGTTATCTTTAATCCATTCCATGGCTTTAGATAACAACGTCTGAGGCGTATTCCCCTCCTGTATTTCAACGGTTTTAAATATCATCCCGTAATTATTTACAGCACTCAAATAATCACTTTTTGTGTGATAACCGGCGTTCAAATCGCTATCGCTAAAATACGGAACAATTTCCGGGACCTTAATGTAATTCCGTCCATTAAAACTAATATAAACTTTATTGTCCTCTCCGCTTTCGTCCGATTTACCAATCGGAATAACCGCAGTAAATATATTGTTAACTTCCGTTGTAGAACTAATATCTAGCAAGTTCTTTCCAACTTCGATAGTTTGCCGATTTACAGTTGACCGGAAATAATGATTCATCCAGTCAAGAAAAATATTATTTCTATAATATCTCGCTCTAAAGCATCCACCATAATGACTCTTTAGGTCTTCCAGCATGCTTTTACTTTCTGTCCAGCTGCTGCTTCCAAATTCTCTAGAGTCATTTTTAATTCTTTGCTCCGAGCCTATACCTGAAGAATAATGTCCAGGCACTTCTCCAATACTAAACGACCTCATTGGATCGTTTCCGAGCTGGCTGTCATGGTTGCTTATAATTTCTGCTATATGATCACTTATAGAAATAGAATCTCTAATTTTTTCAGGCTTTGGAGGAAAGAAAGAGTCATTAAGAAAAGACAACGCTCCTTCGCAATGAACCTTTCTTGTTCCGAATGCGCCATCATCGATCGTCAAAACACGACCATAAAATATAGTCGTTCCATCGTAATCAACCTGAATATAAGTTGTCATCTGGGTAAAGGCATTGTAATACTTTGTCCCTGATTGAAGACTAAAATCCATACTGTCGCCATTCCCCATTTCATTTTTAACAGTAGGATTTAAAAGATAAATTTCGTTTGGATTATTTGCCGGAATAGTTTGAATTAATGTTCGAGTAATACTCGAACCATTTCTAAGTACTCTATAAATATCAATCATACGGTCCTGCTCCTCTATCTTTCATTACAAACCTAATACCGTAAGAGGATTAACATAAGTATCACCTTTACTGTATTTATCAGGTTTTACTCGATATTCGATTGTGACTTCAGAATTCGATGTTCCTGGATTCCACTGTTTAAGATAGAAGCGGCCTATGTAGTAATAATGAGGATCGTCTTCAAGCTCCATCCTCATTTCTTTAGCCCCATCGAAAAAATCAGCAAGTTCCATCTCTCTATCTGCCCATTTTCCGTATCCGTTTGCGACATAAAAAGTGAAGGACCCGCTTCGATCAGAATACGTAGGTTTTCCTACTAAATAATTAGTCAGATCCAAAGATCCGTTCATTCCTGGAATATCCACGTATTTGTAAACAGGCGTTGGCCTACTCACAACAGGACGAGAGGAAGGAATCAGATGGAAATGAGTCCATGTATTCTTCGAGTTTTTAAAATCGGTTCCGTAAAGAAATGTAATTGAATGATACAAACTGATTCCTTCCTTTCGTTGTTTTATTTAAGGTATCTCGGTTCTGGCTGCATAAAAGCCTTGTCTTCCGAGGTATTCATCCATTTGAGGACCAATCGCAGCTACAACTGCACCGGAATCAAATACAAACTTCATGTTGTTTACAGCATTCGCCATAATCCTTAGATCAGATCTAAGATTTGTAATGTCCATACGAATATTATCAAGAGAAGTTGTATAATCGATTGGGTTCGCCAAAGTAGCCATCATATTAGTACCTGACGGATTAAGAGTTAACGCGCCACCAAATAGTCCAAGACCAAAAGCGCTCCCAAACAACTGATTTATGCCTTGTACACCTGTGGCGACATTCGACAAATCAAGTATTGGCGAAATCGTAGGATTAGGATCAATTTCTCCAGCAAGCAAAGCGCTCAAATTGTTAAATGGACCTTTTGTAATTATATTATCAATCATGTTAGAAGCCGCTTTTTCAGGTTCGGAACTTCCAGCATCGATTCCAAGAGCAAGTCCTTTTGTAATATAACCGCCCATTTGCATGAAAACACGAGAAGGGCTTTTAATCTTGGCCGTATCTTTTGCAGCTTGAATGGTCTCTTTCACCATCTCAATAACAGAATTTATAACTTCACTCTTACCATTAGTTATTCCATTCTGTATTCCTTTTACAATATTCATGCCTATTCCTTCAAAATTCAAAGAAGGATCAATACTAGCCAAAGCAGAAATGCTCTCAGCAACGTTCTTAAACGCAGCGAAATAATTCATGTGGGAAATTCCGCCAGCTGCTTCTATAGCGCCTTCTATGCCAACTAAGAATTCAGCAAGACTCTGCACTACGCTCTTGCCTTCATACATGCCAGACTCATTTTTATTAAGCTGATACATAAATTCAGTAAGAGTATACAAATTCTCGAACAGGCTGTTTTCCGGATCATGATAATCGCCCTTCGACATAAAATACGCAAGACTTGCAAACGCATTCAACGCTTCTATACCAGCACCTACAACTTCAACATCGAATTCTTTTTGATTCTCTCCAGTCAAGGTTAAAGCATCAGAGAAGCCCTTAAGCGCCGAGCCTATTTCAGCAATATCTTTTGCCATCCTATCAAGAGTAATTACATTACCATGGATAAGACCCGACAAACCACCGATAACCGGGAGAGTATTCGCAATCGTGCGAATTGATTCAAGAGACTTAATAGCTGCGTCAAATTTAGACTGCTTGTCATCACCAAAATTCACATTATCCGCAAAGCTAGAAAGTGCTGTACCAAGTTCACCAATATTAGTACCGAATTCAGTAAGAACACTTGTTACACTATCTCCATTTTCGCCAAGAGCATCAAACGACGATATCGTAGCCTGTATATCAGAAGCCTGTAGATCCTCTTTAAGCTGCTTAAAGAAAGTCAAAGCATCATAAGCATTTTGATTTCCTTTGAAATTGGCAACACTTTGATCATATTTTGCTAAAGCATCGCCTAAAGCAGCAATTTCAAGTCCGAAAGATGCCAAAGTTTCTTCACTAACGTTCGCATCTTTAAAAACACTTATTACGGAAAGATCACTTTCTCTCAAGTCGGTTTTAAGCGTCTGCATAAAAGTGAGAATTTCTTTTGCCTTATCCGTATTAGTAAGCCCCTGAGATGCATTAGCAAATTTCTTAAGGGCAATCGCAAGTGCTGCAATATCCGCTCCAAATCCGCTTAATTCGCTTTCATCCGGAATATCAGGAATCACAAATGCGCCATTTTCTCCACTAAAACTTTGTGTGACAGCATGCATAAGCTCAACTGCTTTCTGAATATCAGGCATCTTTCCGCCTTCTATCATAGAAGCCTCTGAAGCACCTTCCGCGTAAATACTTAATGCACCGCCTAAGCCAGAAAGATTCGTCTTAAGAGCTGCTCCGTTCAATTCGGACAATTTCTTAAGATTGTCTGCTTCTGCCGCAAGACTTCTAAGCATTTTAAGACCAGGAGCATCTTCAGATGCGGTTGTTGTAACAAAACTGAAAAGAGACAAGCCTTCGCCAAGCTTAAATATCTCTACAGCAATATTACCAACAGAAAAACCTGCAAAATCGTCTTTCATAGCTAAGAAAGCCTTAATAGTCTTGATTGCATTACTATTTTCGGGATCGCCAACATTGGAAGAAGACGAAGTAAACAAACTTACTCCGGTCCCAAGTTTGAGCATTGCCTGTTCAAACAACGAAATCGCGCCATAATATTGTTCGATACCAATGCAAGTTTTGCAAATATCAATGAGAATCTCAAACTTTCGTTTTGCACTCTGCAAATCGTCTTCGCTTGTTTCATTCATGTTGTTACTAAAATTGCTGAACAAGTTACTAAATATCGTTAATGACGCCGCCATAGAAGTTATAGCGCTTCCAAGGCTACTTGACAAAACAGGAAGCATCAATGAAATTGCGCCTATAACCGCCACAATTCCAGCAGCAATAGCAGCAATTGCAATAAACATAGCCCCAGGATCTTTAATCAAGCTAAGCACAGCAATTGCAGCAGCCATAGCGACAATTATCACAGACAAGCCCAGAGCAAAAGCCACAATCTTATCAGGATTAATATCTTTTATCATTTTAACAGCGAGAGCAAATACAACCATCACAGCACATAGCGAAAGCATCATTCCAATAAATGTAATTGCTTTTGCCATATCTTTAACTTTCATCGTCTTAAGCTGTTTGATCAAAAGCATAAATGTCGCAAGAACTAAAATTATGGCTAAAGTAGAAACCACAATGGTATCCCACTTTACATCTTTAAGCATGCTCATAGCTAAAGCAAAAGAAAGAATAATAGCAGCAAAGCCAACGAGTACTATCAACGTGCCTGTTCCTTCGCGAACATTTCCAATTGTTTTCATGAATCTTGACATGACAACAACAATAAGCATCATGAAAGTCATTCCAGCAGCCATCTTAGCAAGTGATTCCCAAGAATATTCAGCTAATGGCTTAAGCGCTTCAAGTAACAGCCAAATCGATGCTGCGACCATAACAAGTTGGAGCATTCCTGTATTCTTCATACTCTTTGTGCCTTGAGTGAACATAATAAGAAGCACAAGCAATGCAGTAAGACCAGCACCCATTTTTCCAAGAGCTTCCCAAGAATATGTAGCAAGCGGCTTAAGCGATTCAAGAATTGTCCAAATACTTCCAACAACACTCAAAAGCTGGCCCATTCCTGTATCTTTCATGCTTCCTGCATGATGAGTAACAAACATTAATGCCGCAATCAATACAACAAGTCCAGCCGCGATCTTCCCGAGATCTCCCCAAGAATATTCGGCAAGTGGTGTCAAAGCTTTAACTAATAGCCAAATTGATGCAGCAACTATAAGAAGCTGCCCCATACCAGCACCTTTAATCAAAGCTACTTTCTTTGTAAATATAATAAGAACCGCCGCAAGTAAAACAAGTCCTGCGCCCATTTTGGCAAGACCGCCCCATTCAATGCTGGCAAGAGGAAGCAAAGATCTTACAACAAGGAAAATACTAAGAGCAACCATCACTAAAGAGCCCATCCCGGACCCTTTCATATAAGAAGCTTTCTTTGTGAACACAAGAAGAACTCCAACAATAACTACAAGAGCAACCCCCATTTTAGCAAGATCGCCCCAAGCCATTTTTCCAAGAGGCTTCAAAGCAAGTGTAATTATAGCTATACCAAGACTGATCATAAGAATTGCCGTACCTAATGCAAATAGCGTTCCGATCATACTTGTTATCTGCTTTAAATTAGCAGCTATCTTTTTAAATATGGCTAAGAATCCAAGAATCAAAGCTAACACGACACCAAGAGCAATAACACCCTGTGCTAATTTATTAAGAGGAAGCAATGCCATGACTGTCAATGAAGCGACAATTAATGCAATACCGGCGCCGATTTTAAGAATTTTATCCCCAAAATTTTCAGTTTGAGGCTCAAGCTTTTTCGTTCCAAATATAACGTCTTTAAGACTCTTCTTCCCAGTTAAAACCTCATTTAAACCACCAAAGAACGTTTTAATGCTTCCGAATGCTCCGCCGCCAGTCTTAAGCATCTTTATAAGCTTAATTAATGCGTATCCGCCAAGGAAGGACATCGCAATGGCATAAAGATTGGTTCCCTTAACAATCGATGTAAGTCCTCCTAAGAACTTACTAAGAACACCTAAGCCGAGCGATTCTTTGATAAGAGTAAACAGATTCGCTCCTTCTAGCGTAGTCTTCATCTCTTGACCGAAGTTACCGAAGAATCCAAACAATTTACCAAAGAAAGTTCTAATGCTTTCCCAAACAGGACCAAATATCTGTTTAATCTTTTCAACAATCGGAGCAAAGAATGCCTTAATCTTATTAAAAGCATTCGTGATTCCTTCTTTAACACCGTCTGGCATTTTCGCCCAGATAGCATTGAACATCGTTTTAAAACGATCACCAAGCTTTTTAAGGCTTTCCTTACTAAAACCGTTTTTAAACAGATTGATGACATCGTCTACGAACGGCTTAAAGAAATTCTTAATTCTGTTAAACGCCTGTTTAATACCAGATTTAACTCCAGCAGGAAGTTTATTGAATATCTCTTTAAAGAAGGCTTTAATCTTTTCAGACAGATCTTTTATACTTTCCGAACTAAAGCCTGAAGTAAATACATTCTTAACACTTCCAACAATTGCTTCAAGCTTTCCGGTAATATCAAAACCGAAAATAGCATTTACCATTGCTTTAAAAGCATTTTTAATCTTAGTTCCAGCATCAGCAAGCTTATCTGTACTAAAACCGCCGCTAAACAAATCATAAATAGTTGTAAATAATGTGCCTAAGAACTCAATAACAGGTTTACCTACTCTGACAACTACCTTAGCAACAACCTGAATAGTATCCCTTATTGCATTCCAAATACTTTTAAACGCTTCTCCAGCCTGTCCGCTTTCATTAAAGGTACTAAATATCCTAACAATTGTTAAAATTAGATCATTAAATGCATCGATAAGAGGTTGAATAGTATTAAGTATATCGTCAAATATAACTTTCAAACCTCCGCCTTTTAAAGCGGTTTTAGCTGTATTTTGAACCCCTATTCCGAGAGAAGAGAACAGTCCAAGAATGGCATCAAAACTAGGACGTAGTCTTGCAACAACAGCTTTAAAGAAATTAATAGTATCTCTAACAGCAGTATACGCAATTAAAAATGCATGAGTAATTCCAGAGACAATATCTCGAATCATTTGGATTCGACTCTTACCGCTTCCTTCCGGAACGGCTTCAAGAAAATCATGAATACCTTGGACAAAACTCTTAATATTCTCGACTACTTTTTCGATCTGTCCGCCAACAAATTCTTGCCTGAATTGTTCGTTAAGACTCCACTCTTCTTTACTCATCGGATTTTCAGTAAGAACCGAATATATAGTATACTGAAGATCCCAAAATGCTCCGCTAATAATGTCACCGATGTCTTTAAGAACATCAAGTAGACCGTATGCGCCTTCATAAAGACCATCATACTCGCCCACAATCATGCTCCAAAGAGTATCTCGGCCACCAAGATTAGCCCAAGCACCAAGAATACCAGGCAGATCTTTTTCTCCACCGCCAACTAGTGTCTCAATAAATTCACTGAAAGAATCTCCGACTTTATTACAAATCGCAGAGAAAAGCTCCATCGCTTCGCCAAGATCGCCGAAAACCTGCTGCCATGCCTTCATCCATCCGGTGGACAACTGGTCTTTCCAAGCCCCAAGAACATCCGTCAATGTTGTACATTTCTGTGCAGCTTCATAGCATTCTCTAGCAAATTCATTAACGCTGGTCGCATTATCCATTAAGCTTTTATCAAGCCATCCAGCGGTAAGACTTTTCTCAAAATCATCAATTGAGAACTGTATCTCTTTATTATTTTTGTCGATGGCCTTATACATGATAGTGCCATCTTCTCCAACTTCTTTTGTTACTTTTCCATTGCTAACCGCCAAATCAAGAAGCTTTTGCTTTGTATCATCTATAGCGATACCTCTAGCCTCAAGACTCTTCCAATCCGCTTGATTTATTTTGCCATCAGCAAGCATCTTATCGACGGCTTTCTTCTGTTCTTCATCAAGCTTAATCAGTGCTTCTTTGCCCTCATAATAAAGGTCTTCCCAATAATACCGCTCGAGTGTATCACCAAGAACCTGAGAGTTAGCCCAACCTTTCTGAAGCGTACTACTGACGTTCTGAAAGTTTACTTCAACCTGCTTGCCTAAACTTTTTGCTGTTTTAACAACGCCAGTCTGTGAATCTCTTTCAAGCGTTCCAGCAGCAATGCCAGCTTCAATTAATTGCTCCTTAAACTCCTTGGTCGCCATACCAGCGTTTTCAATTGATTTCCAGTCCATCAATTTCAAACTACCGACGCCCATAGCCTGACTTAAGTTATACATGGCACGAGAAGCTTCGTTAATGCCAGCACCAGATCTTGCAGCCCAGTTAGCTATACCTTCCATCTGTTTTTCTGCTTTTTCAAGCGGAATACCTACAGATGTAAATTTGCCGATGTTGGCAGCCATATCTGTAAAATTATAACTTGTCTGGTCAGTATATTCATTTAGACGTCCAAGAACTTCATAGACTTCTTCTTGGCTTCGCCCTGTAGCAGCCATGATTGACTGAACGTTCTTGTTCATCTGACCATATTTATCTAGGCCAGCGGTAACCTGTTCCATACCAAGTGAATCAACAAGATTAGACATCTTAGAAACCAAGGATTCTATATGGCCCCTAAGCTGACTAATTACCATTTCCCCAACATTGCCTAAACCAGTAAACTTATCTGTAAGTTTCTGAATATTTGAAGCAAGAGATTCAAATGTCAAATTCTTAATCGAAGACTGAAAACGAGAAAGCCCGTCTTCCACCTTATCAAAATTTAGAAGCCGTTTAAATTTTTCAAGAGAGTTACCGCTTGTGGCGATATTCTTTTCAAAATTCTTATTATCGAATTGCATTTGGACAACCCGAGTATCTGTGTTTCTCGCCATTTATCGAGTAACCTCCTTCCAGCTCTTATTTGCAATCTCCTTAAAGAAGGGTCTCATGGCAGGACTTACAAAATCCAAGCCTTCTACATAGGCTCCATTTTGAAGTCCATAGCCATAAATCAAAAGAAGAACAATAGACACTCCCTTGTTTTCATTCGAGTTAGTCCAATAGAGTGTAATTTTACCATCGCCTTCTTCGATACCATAATCCCAACTAGCCGCTGTTTTACCGGTATCTTTAGGCGTTCTTTCTGCTAAAATGTCAACGCCAAGTTGCCCATAGGCATTTAATATTTTTTTGTATTCACGCTTCAAAGCGCGATTCATAAATTTTTCAGTTTTTTTGAAGTTTCCCTTCTGCTTAAATGTAATCATGCCTAAGGCAAACCTCCTTTATCCTCTGGTTCCCATACTCCTTCTTCTGGATGCATTCAATGAGCGATACTGAGATATAACATCTCGTTTACTCATCTTTTTTCCAGGCTGACTCTTTTCGTCACAAACCCTAACAAGAGTCAACAATCTATTTAAATGCCAACGCTGGCATTCCATTGGAATTTCCAAACTAATCATCCAATAATAGATGATCTCGCTAGTAACTACCTGACTACTGGACTTTTTTTGAGCCCGTTTAAAAGTAGTTGCGGTCATAGGATCGTCAATATATGCATTAACTTGTATAACGTTAGCATTAGATACACACTGATAAACCAAAGGATCCACATTTTGGGTAATTGTCATACACCTTATATAATCTATGGTTTCAGCCCTTGTCTTAGGTGTTGGACTTAGAAAAGGCTTTTTCCATTTGCTTTCCCACTTAGAAATGGAGACAAGAGAATGCTCCAGTTGTATTTCTCTACCTTTTACTCGAATGATCCTTTGAGTGCTATCGTCGAATAGCTCTCCATCTGGGATCTTAATCTGAAGCATTTTTTTCATCTCCTAATGATTATTTCGTAGGAAGAGGCGTGAGGGTTCCAGAATTACTCTGAGCGGCCTGTTCTTTTTCAGCATATTCCCTTGCGCCTTCAGCAATATCTTTAGGAACAATACCGGTAAGGAACTCATTAAGTTCATTTTCATTCTGGAGAAGATTTGTGAACAAAACATCCCATGCTTCGCTTACTTTAAAATAACCACTAAGACGACGACCACGAGCATCTTCTTTAATAAAGCGACCATCTTCGCTAATCTCGCCGTATGATTCAAGAATAAGCATGTTCATAAGATCCAAAAGACGATCCGCATCTTTCTCCGTACGAATTGACTCAATCATTCTTTCAAGACCGCCAGCAATTTTTTTGTTCAGTTCACGAAATTCCATTTTACTAATATTAAAATAAAAATCCTTTGTAACCTCGTTGCCTTCGAAGTCTGTATAAGTAACTGTCTTCTTAACCATGTTTTTTCTCCTTTCAATATAAGCAAAAAAGAAAGGGGCCTGTCAGAGATGCGATCTCATCAAGGCCCCAGGGATCCAAAATATAAATTATACGTTTAGTTAAGCAGATCCAGAATTGCATCAGGAGTGGGCAGGTACGCATCCGCCTGAGCAGTTCCATATAGAGCATTTTCAAGAATCTTCAGCTTAGCAGAATCAATCTTCGTGCTGTCGATAACGAGGCAGCTCGTAGCTTTATAACCTTCAACTTCAACAGGAGTAGAGTCGAACTCCCAGCTGAAAGTAATAGCATCGGGGCTATCGTTGATCGTTTCATAAGCCCGCTCAGAAGGAGAACAAGTGCAGTTATAAACCAGATGCAGTTTATAGCCGTAAGTCTGACCCTGGGTATCATTACCCTGTTCAGTGCGATAGCACAGACCAAAGGGTTCACGAGCCTGCTGACCGATCACAATGCCCTCATAAATACCGGCTTCACCATTGCAAGATTCAAATTCCGGAGGATAGGTATAAGCTTCAATCGTTCCACCGAAAGTTTCAGCAGCACGAAGAGAAGCGTATTTAATGTTATCTGCGTACAGATCGTTCTTATCTGCACCTTCAGGACTTTCGGTCACGCTGGTAAGACCATTCCAGGCATAACCAGTCCAGACATTAGAGCCAGCGGCTTTCTTATACAGTACGCCATGGCTTACACCGGTTTCGTACTTTTTCTCTCCGGACTGGTCCCATTTCAAAGGATAAGTAGTAGGCATATTAGTTTACCTCCCGTTTATTAGTCATAAATATGGAAAACATAATGATGCAGATTATCGGATTCAAAAATTCGACTTAATCTGCATTTTGACAATTGCGCAACCCTTTCGCGAAGAACTGAATTCGGATCTTGATCTATAACAGTCAATTCGTATTCATGCTCAATTTGATAAGGATTATTATTCGCAAAAGTCGGAGGCATGTCGTTAAGCTTATAAACAATACAGGGATAAGTTAGCCTAACCGTAGCTGGCGGCTGAAACCAAACCCTCTTATCGCTATCTTGCATCGTTGCTTCTTCGAAAACCTCTTTAAGCTTATGATGCAGATCCAGGCGTCGGCCCATTGTACACACCTCCGATCGTAAGTTGAATGCGCGGGCGCTGAATTTCTACATTTGATACTTTCCAGCGCGCGCCCATCCACTTAACATACTTAATGGCAAAGAGGTGCTCATTCATATAATCATCAGCAATTATACTGATCTGATTACTGATCGTAAGATTATCGTTTATGTCTGTGCCGCTATCCCATCTACGGGAACTCCTGGTCACATCACCAAAATATCTACGTTCAATAATAGGATACTCAACCGCGACGCCTTCGTTTTCATCTGTTCCTTCTAAGTAATCAACCATGAATCCAACGTCACCATAAAACTTTGCCATTTTGAATCATCAACCTTGCTAAATTACAAATTAGGGTTCTTCGTCATCTTCCGGAACTTCAGTTTCTTCTTCGATAACAATAGCAGAATAAGGCTTTGTCAGAGCACCAGAGCAACGAGTTTCAATCAGATACTTCATCTGGTTGTAATCGATGTCGAAGTCCTCGAACATATTAACGCTACCACCCTTATCGGCACCAACATTGTAGTCATCAAGGTCAAGAATGATGACCAGGGGCTTATAAGCCTTATCAGCAACTTCATCAACGCGAATAGTAGAGGCATCGCTCATCTGCGGAACGAACAGAATATCACTTACGCCCAGAGCGCTGGCGATTTCGGAATCGTTCTTATAAATACGATGGCCCATGCGATCTTTCAGAAGCTTCAGATTACTGTACTCACGACGAGTCATCAGAGCAACGCAATTGCCGGTTCCCTGATAATTCTCCCAAGCATAGGTAACAGTGTCGACCAGAGCTTCAGCCCGCGGAACTCCTTCAGGAACAACCAGAGTAGCACGAACCACATACAGCGGATCATCTTTGAAGACAGGAATAATCTTATCTTCCTTAATTTTGTATTCGGATTCGGGGCTGCGGCCATCGCCAATGATGAAAGCACGAGCCAGTTCTTCGTCCAGCATCATGCGCATTTCACTCTTCAGCCAGGCAACCTTATCGAAGCCTTCGCTAATATCAATAGCGTCATCACGATCGATCTTCTGCTTCTTGTACACAGTGTCGGGACCGACTTCACGCTTCATCAGAGCGAATACTTCTTCCTTCTTCTTATGGGACTTCAGATAACCCCGGGCACGAGCCTGTTCACCAGTAATGTCAGCAAAGGTCATCTTAACCTTGGCAAAGGGAGTATGATGCACACCACGCATAATCTTAGATACCCAAGTAGTATCCCGCTTAATAAACGCAGGAGCGCCATTACCGCTGACTTCACGATATTCGGGCATCAGATAATCAATCTGTTCAATGCCATATTCGGCGCTGTGCTCCAGAACAGCATCACGCATGCTGCCAATCTTACGAGCATCGCGAGCAATAGTTTCCAACTGAGCATGAGTCAGGGTGTTCTCTTCCTGCTCGTTAATTTCGGTACGATCAAAAACATTAGCCATAATAATATCCTCTCCTTCATAATCTGAATGGGAAACCTCTTTTTCTTCTTCCTCGTCTTCGTCTTCTTTTTCTTCTTCCGCAGAAGCAAGAGCCTGCGCCACAAGGAATTCAGTAACTTTCTTCTGTTCGTCAGTCATGGTATCCATGACATCTTTAATGGTACGACCATCAGACTTAGTGTCTGCATGAGAAACTTCTTTTTCTTCCTGTTCCTCATCCGCATCTTCGCCTTCCAAAGCCACCCCAACCAAGTACTCAAGAACCTTACGCTGCTCTTCATTCATCGAATCGATAACATCCTGAACAGTTTTATCATCCTTGGTTTTATCTTCTTTCTTTTCTTCGTCGGCATGGCTAATGGTTTCTTCAACCGGTTCGGCCTTTTCTTCTTCAACTTCAGCTTTAGTCTCTTCGACTACTTCTTCTGCTTCTTCGATTTCTTCGTCTTCTTCAGAATGCTTAAGTTTCATGTTGTCGCCGAGAGTAAGACCATCTTCATCGCCAGGCCAAATGTAAGCTTCCGTCTCGCTTTCTTCGCCATGCTCCAAAATCGGGAATTCAATAACCGCCCCAGGATTTGCACCAGCAAGAACAATGCTCAGTTCGCGAATTGTTCCGTGAATAACATCTCCTCCACGCTGCGTAAGCTTATTAGCAAAAATACTAAGTCCATTAACATCGCCATGACGGATAAGCTCCTTAACATGCTGAGCGATGTCAGTGTTGTTCAGACTACCATACGCATAGACGCCTTCATCACGATTTTCAAGCAAAGCATGTCCGATCACTTTTGTAGGATCTTCATGATTATGCTGATAAACCAGCGGAACCGTTCGCCCGTCATCGTCTTTAAAGGCGTTCTTTCGAATGGTTCTGCCATCGGCGCAAAGTAGATCATTCTTGGTTGCCCAACCGCCGAAGTCAAACTTCTTTTTCGTCATTCTTTCTCTGCCCTTTCTGTAGTTTTTAAGATATCTCTGATACCTTCATGTCTGCGAGCGTTGGTTCGCCGCCGTTCTCTTCAGCCACTGGACTTCCATTTTGATCAACCGGCATTTCCTGCATCGGGGCGTCTCCGTGAGGATTAATGTTAGGATTGGTCAAAGCATTAGCATTAGGATCATCCGAAGGCTTAAACCCAAGTTTTCCACGAACTTCATTTCTGGTAACAACTTCGGATGTAACAAGCTGGCTACCATTAGTAGCAATACTCTCCAAAGTTGCGAACTTAAAGATGTCATAGAAGTATGTTATCTTTTGTCCCTGAGTTCGTGCTGTTTTTGTCAGAAACTTGCGATTAAGTTCTTCTGAAATCGTGGCTGCATAAGGTTCGATCGTACGGTTAATATAGTTACGCATTGTTCCTTCATCAGCGGTTCCATCAAACACCTCTTTCGTCATACCTAGCTGGCTATAAAGCATACTCGTTAAGTCATTGATCTGATCAAGGAGCTTGTTTTCAACGCTTCTACTCAATTGCGTAATTTTTTCCGTACCATCTGTGTACGCTATGCCGTATCTGTTTGAGGTAAGCTGAGTTTCGATATCTCTACGTCTCTTTTCTGCCTCTTGTCTTCTGAGCTCGGTCTTGATCGTATACGGCAACTGAATGATCAAATCGAGTTTTCCGCTAGACGATTGCTCATCTACGCTGTCCAAAAGACTTAATTTATAAACAAGCCTTTTCAGTGTTGAAATAGGCTCATTCATCACTGCATAAAGTGGATTCTCAAAGATTGCAACCTGACTTTTAGGAAGGATAATCGATTCATGCAAACCCGTTCTGTCGTTATAAACATCTAGTTTGACATTCTGCGGATACCATTCCTGAATCTTTGCAACTCGCATTGTCTGAATATCATAGCTTCCTGAATTTCGAGGATTGATGGTTGTGTCAACCGGAACGGCAGCACACGCTCCCTCATCTAGCAAAGTCATCATCAAATCTTGCCGAAACGCTCGTCCAGTTTGATCAATATTAGCATCGACATTCAAACAATAGTCTAATCCTGAATTTATGAATCCTAATAGTTCGTCGTTATCGTTCATTCTGGCATGACGAATACGGACGTAGTTAGAAACGTCAACGGCGATGCGTGTGTAAATGGACGAAATAATAGTTCGTTCATTTCCAAAGCGGTATCTTGCCCTATCAGGACGAGAATAAAAAACAGGACCCAAATCCTGTTTTCTAATAATCTCTTGATCTCTACCCCAAAAAGCATTCCATCCATGACGAAGTCTCTGGCCTAACGTCATAGCATCCGCTTTCATTTCACTCAATCCGCATCACCTCCTTTTTTAAAAAAATCGATCAAAATCTTTTTCACTCTTTATTATATTTTAAGCGCTTAATGTTATGATGTTCTTTGGCGTGATGATGCGCAGAAGCTGCGTTAAATGCCGCACTAGTTACGTTTACAGCGGTCATTACTCTATAGAAATTCTTAAACTGAGGATTTTTAGCGTACGCTTTTGAAATAAGAGCTTGAGAAACAGCAGATAGACCGACTCCTGTGAGACCAGAAATCACTTTTCCAGCATGTTCTCTAAGTTCTTTTTTCTTCATTTTATTAAACGTTTTCTCATCTTTCGACTTAGCATCTTTCTTTCCAGCGACTTTCCCTTTAGAATTTTCTTCAGGCTTGGAACTTTTATCTTTAGTCTTTACAATTCTAGACAATTCTTCTCTTCGTCTCTCTGAAGGATTACTAGTAAAGGATTTTTCGCTAACGAAATTAGAAGATCGGCGCGATCCGTCGCCAATACCATAATGTTCTCTGCCTTCTTGAGTATAAGAACCATCTTCATTTTGATAACGGCGATGACCACGTCGCTGACCTTTAACGCCATGGTGCATTAAATAATTACTCATTTGTTTTTACCGCCTATTTCTATTTTTTCTTTGATCATAAGCTTTTTTAGCATAATCGATCACAGCGTCTCTACGAGTTCCTACTGCGGCAACTCTTGAATACTTATAATAATTGGATTGCGCCTCATTTGTGGCCTTTGTAAGTTCATGAGCTTTCTTCATTCCCTTATGCATCCAATGATTCGCATATTCTCTTTCATAATTATTCCATCTAGTATCATTCGCAATACTACGTCGCCATTTAACATCTTTTATGGTCTTAAGTCTTTCGTTATTATTCTTTGTGTAAACGTCCATCCATTCTTTAGCTTTAAGTGATGCCTGACTTCGCATCGCATCTCTTAAAAGAGTTGCTTTCTTATAAGCAATCACACCGGCAGCAGTCGCAGCCGCAGCAGCAGCTACTCCAGCGGCAATTTTCAAAGCCTTCTTTCCAGTTCCTTTGCCTTTAGAATTTTCTTCAGGCTTGGAACTTTTGTCTTTAGTCTTTACAATTCTAGACAATTCTTCTCTTCGTCTCTCTGAAGGATTGCTAGTAAAAGATTTTTCGCTAACAAACTTTGATGATTGACGCGATCCGTCGCCAATGCCATAATGTTCTCTTCCCTCTTGGGTATAAGAACCATCTTCATTTTGATAACGGCGATGACCATGCCGCTGGCCTTTAACACCATGGTGCATTAAATAATTTGATTGCATATTAGTCACGCCCTCTATTATGTCCTTAATCTAGACAAATCTATATTCATAAAATCATTTTTTAAAAAGTTTTCAGCTTTATCAAATTTATCTTTGTAAACTTTTGCCATTTTTCCTTTAAGCATGGCAATAGCTGTCGCGACCAAAATAGTGCTAGCCGTTTTACCAATCCATTCGGCAGCTTTACGCTGCTTACTTTTTGTCATATTGCGATACTGTTGTTCTCTCTGAAGACGTGAATTTCTCCTGTTTAATTCAGCATCAGAAAGCTGAGAAGCATCTTTACTTTTCCAAGTAGAACTTTCACCTTTTTGCTTTTTACCAACGCCGTTGCTTTTTGCATAACGAATTTTACCTTCAGAAGTCAAAGATCCATCGGCATATTGAAAGCGACGAACTCCCCAATGCATACCAGGAATTCCAGAGTGAGCAATTATTGGTTCTCTCATTTTCAATTATCCACCTCTCAAATTTGCCCATATTTCTTTATCTGTCAATTTTGTGTTAGGGTGCTCTCTTTTATAAGCCGTTATCTGATTAAAATTCATAGCTGAAGGTCTGGCCCCAGCAGCAATCTTAGAATTAGAACTAGAATTTTCTTCTGCCTGTTTATTTTCAGAAGACTTTTTTGCTGCAATCGTGCTCTTCCAATCGGATTTAAGCTCCGCACAAGCTATACTAGCGCCTTCCCATTTAACATTTTTGTTATCAAGTCTTACAGTCGAGGTAGAAGATGGATCGAAATACGATAGTTCTTCATCTGTTAATTTTCTTCTTTTAGAACTTTGCGCATCTATTATGTCAAGTTTGCCATTATTAATTTCAAAAGCCATGGCGTGGCCACCAAAAATAGATGCCAAAGTAATAACTCCGCGAGAGCCTTCAGGATACTTTTTTTCTATATTTTTAGCTACTTTCGTCCAGCTGTTAGCTCCAACTTTATCTTCTTTTACACCATCGTACATTTCTTTTACTACTTTATCTGTGTACATACCAGTGCTACAAAGTTTAGCCGTTACATCATATCCTCTTCGTCTAAGATCATATGTCACAGAACACAACACACAATTTGAGCTATTCCCCTTAACAGCCTGGCCATAAGTGGGATTAACAGCTGCCATATCATCTTCGACACTATGATCACCACTTATACTTTTAGGCTTATTGCTATCAGAAAAATCTTTTAAATCTGCAATATCGGTCAAATAATCTTCGCTAAGTGCATCATTTTTTTCCTTAAATTTTTTATGATTTGAATTTCTTTTTATTTTATAATATATCGGAAGCCCAATCATAAAAGCCGCGTATACAGATACTTGAGCTATGGCATTAATCGCTTCGGGACTCATACCTGCCCGGCCATCATTTACAGACTTTTTAACTCCTCCATTTGAGTTTCCATAGTATCTTTCTTTTCCTTCTGGTGTAAGCCTTCCGCTCTCATCTTGGTACCTTCGGACTCCCCAGTGCATACCAGGAATTCCATAATGCGACAAATAATCGTGCCCCTCATAATTTCTTAATGAGGGGCTACTTATTTTTAAAGAATGCTCCATTTGCTGATCTTCAGGAGAAACTTTATTAGGGTGCTTCAGTAATTCGGCAATCTTCTTATTTTTGAACAAAACATCAAACGGAATACTACCTGAAACTCCACCATCCTCAGGATTAACCATATGAAAATCCATGATGGCAGAACTCTTTTCAGCACCTCTAAGAGCAATACTAAATATATAAACACCGCCGAATTCAATCCAATATGTCGGATACATATCTGGATAAACTTCTTTTAATCGGCTTATGCATTCTTTTAAGCTCAGTAACATCTTTTTTACCCCTTATTATTCAAATAATCCATAAATGCTCTCGTTGATTTTTTCATATCGTGCATGTCTTTTGCATTTTGAGCAGTATTTTTAATTGAGGAAAATATCTTCTTTCCCTTTTCGGAAATTATTCTTTTTGCTCCAGGTGTACTTGCTATTTTATATATTGCTATTGCTGCAAGAGAAGTAGTTCCAAAACCAAAGATAAGATTTTTTATGCCATTACCCGTTTCTACAACTTTATTTTTCACATCTTTAGCCTTTCTTTCTCTGTTTGCGGCTTTCTGATGCTCTTCCATATTCTGCTTAGCTAACTGTTTTTCAAACTCTTTCTTGTAGTCAGGATCTTTCATTTTTTCACTTATCTTGTTCTTAATCTTTTTTCTTCTTGTTCCGGCACCTTCTCCATAAAAAGCCTTAGCTCTAGCATATTCTTTAGCATCTTTAGCAACATCTTTTTTTAACTTCTTTATGTTTTTTGTACCATCTCTATTAATATACCGAGCATCACTTTTATATGATGAATATCTTTCTTTTCCCTCTTCGGTCAACGATCCGTCCAGATTCTGAAAACGGCGAACATACCAATGCATACCCTTTATTCCAGAATGATAAAAACTTTGCTCTGACATAATAAAAAACCTCCACGATTAATAAGGTATTAAAAAGAAGAACTTAATTCGCGCTTAAGCCATTTTTTCTTGAATCTTTTCATTTCTCTTTTATTGTATTCACGCATTTTTCCAGTAAGGATACTACGTTTAGCGCCTTTCATTTGGCTTAAAGCTTTCTTCGAAGATGGACGCTGAGCTAATATATCTGTTGCCTTTAAATGTTTAACGTCGTTGTAAGTCATAAATTCTTTAAATGCTTTTCGATGAGTTATTCCTAATTCTTTTTTAGCACCTCGTCTGCTATTTGCACCAATCAATCGTTTTGTTTTATCAGCTTCAGCTTTATAAAGATCCAACCCAGTTAAATTCTTAGTTTTAGATTCAAAATGCTCCTCTATATGTTTTTTTGCTAACTGAGAGAGATTTTTTGTTGTTTTATTGCGTCTATAAAGTCCATAAGCTGCAACAGAAGTCAGCGCCACTGCCCCAGCAGCGATAACTATTTTCTTGGCTTTTTCCTTTTTCTTATCTGAAATCTTTTTAGGAGTTCTATTATGGGTAAAAGAATCAGTACGATTTTTAGACTTTTTAATATTGGACAAAGATGGAGGTTTTGCTCCAATTAATCTTCCGCCTATTTCCTTAAATTTTCTTATTCCCCATCTCATTCCAGGAACTCCATAATGAGCAATATAACTATCTTCATAAGACATGACAAATCCTCCATTTGTTATAGCCCATTATGGGTTTTTATCATCCAAATGTATCTGTATTCAATTTATAAGCAACGTAAGCATCTATCAACGCTGCTACAGAGTCGATCTTCTGATCATAACGCTTTTTCCAAAGTTTTCTGTTCCCATTTGTATCCTCAAGAGTAATAGCGTTTCCCATTGCGAAAGTCATCATCTCTTGATCAAATATAAGAGCTCTTTCGGAAGAGAGCTTCTTCAATTCTCCAAGAGGAACGCTTTCTGTCTTAGCGCCCTGAATAACTTTCTCAACGCCAAACTCTCCGTTTTCACGAATCCATCGTTCAACAAACGCACGAGCATTATATGGGTCAAATCCAAAACAACGAATATCGTAATTGGATTCGGAAATATACTTATCGAGATCGTCATAAACGTCCATCATTTCGAGAACCGTTCCCTCCATGATGATTAAACTGCCCTCATTAATAAACTCGTCGTACTTAATTCTCATAGCAGCTGAAAGTTTGCTTAATGTAAGAGAAGTAATATAACAACGAGTTTTAACGCCGAATTGATCTCGTCCAAGTGGAAACAGAAAAGTGAATGCACAAAAGTCGTCTCCCTGAGAAAGATCGGCGCCAAGAGAACATGGAAGATTCCAAAAATCACGACGTCTATGAGGTTGAGTTTCCTCGTATGTAAAGAAATATGTGAAGCCTTCTGTCGGAATATTAAAGCGCTTTGCAAGCATCTCATTCTTATAAGATGGAGCATTCTCGGCTTTCTCGACATCCAGCAAATAAGTTTCGTAAGTTACAGTTTTTCCAAGATTAGGATTGGCTTTCAGCCAAATCATAGGATCACTTTTTCCAAGTTCTACTTCTTTTATATCGTCTAGTTTATAATACCAAATCGACACATGAGGATTGTAATAATCTCCTCGAAGTATACTCTCAAGTTCCATCTTAATTGTGTCACCAGGTCCATTTCGAACAGTACCTTCGGAACTCGCAAGAACTAATAAGTAGTCCTCGTTTTTAGCCGCGCTCTGCTCAAGTGCTCCTGTAACATCTTCACGAATTTCACCAGAAAGCCACTCATCAACCGTTCCAATTTTACAGTTCAATCCCTGTAATTTGTCTATAGACATTGGACGAATTTCAAGAATCGAATTGGTCAGAAAGTTTTCAATTCCTTTCTTTGTTCCGGCAAGACGCTGGCGATTTGCTTTGCTTCCAGTCGTATTCTGTAAAGAGCCATCAGTCATAAACCGCATAAGGGGTCCACGATTTCTTGCTATAGCAGTCCGAATAGGTGTAAGTACCTCGTCTGCCTGCTTCATAGTCGGGGCGGTTGTAACTTGTTGCGTAGTTGATGTATCTACGATCAAATAATATGCCTGGATGCATTCAAGATACATCGACTTTGCAGCAGATCTTGGAATAATTAAATATTGTTTATTGATGAGACGCTTTTTTATTCTTCGGTTTTCATAATGCATTCCGTGGCCATCGCCATTAGGAACTGCTACACTTCTGATTACATAATAATACCATCCGAATATCTGCTCGGACCAAAGCTTGAACGTGTCAAGCAAGAATAAATCCGAGCCATCACGGAGGGTCAATTCGTTTTCACAAAATGCTATAAAACCATTTACAGCGTCATCATCATAATATATGTTTGGATCTTTAATCAATTTATCGATCCGATTCATTTCCATTGAGATCTCACGGCACACCGGAATCTCTCCACGAAGTACCTGATCCCGGAACTTTCCATAATATAATGGAGTTGCCGTGTTAGACAGCATTCTATTGCCCTCCTTTCAAAGCGAAAAGAATGCTTATTTATTCATCCCACTTAATATGGTCAACTAATTCCTGAAGGGTCTCTCCAGGTTTTTGATCTTTATCGTTAAAATCGCCAAACGATAAATCTTTGTATTTATTACTATCTCCGAATTCTCCTGTTTTATGAGACTTTCTTATTTCGTTTTTTATAGCATCAACATTTTTGTACTCTGTAATTCCTGATCTATTGCCCCAAGCGTTTTCAACCCAATAAGCCCTATTGTTTTTTATAAAATATACTAAACTATGAGTCATTCCTCCTTTTTCTCCGGAATGCTCCATTACAAATAAAGCTTTAGGATCTAAACCTAATTTTCTAAGTTCTCTTAATTCAAACATAACTTGATCATGGCAGGAACCTTTTTTCTGTTTTGATACCTCATCGGGTGTCATTAATTTAGTAAATTCTTTGTATTCAAACTTTTTCATTGATTTTATAGAATGCTCAGCTTTTACAACATCTTCGTCTATCCAATTGTCATTTGACGTCTTATTCAAGCTAAACACTTTTACATCTTTATTCTGATCCATTAATCTAGAAACGTTTTTTCTAGTGGCGCTTGCCCCGTCTTCAATAACTACAGCTAACCCGACTGTTGAAGCTTTTGTCATGACTTCATCTTTCTTAGCTAACCATTCTTTAGAACCTGGTTCATGGTCTGGATCGTCTATAGCATGCGTTTTCCATTGCTTATTAGCCGAATATCGTACGTCTTTTCCAGGACCATAAATTTCGACACGATCATATTTCTTAGAATTTAGATAATTCTGTGCCTGTCTATCGATTCCGGGTGCATCGCCTACAATAAATTTGCTTCCTGCTTTTATGCCTTCATCAATTTCATTCTTTATAGGTTGCGGAAGATCTTCTCTATAAAATTCAGAGTCACGATCCTGTGTCTTAGACGAACCAGAAATGAATATAGTATCACTAGATCTATATCTTAGTTTTCCCTCATTAGTTAAAGATCCATCTAAATTCTGATAACGACGAACGCCCCATTTTTGGCCTTTGATGCCCCAATGTGCCAATTCGTCAAATTCAATTCTGCATTCTCCCCATTTCCACATTGATAGCACCTCTAACTAATATATAATAAATTAAGACTCCCATTCTCTATGGCGGCTATTTTCGTCTACTCTCCGCCCTTCTTTTCAAATTTTTATAAATGCGGATTATTCTCTTTATTCACAAACCAAAAATCTTCGACGGATTCGGCTTGCATATTAAGACGAACTTCATATTCCTGACACCTTTGTTTCATTGCTTCCATAACAAAAGAATTTCCAGGCGGATCAAAGATCATCTTAACTTTCATGTAAATATATTCCTGAACCGAATTCATAAGAATATTATTGGTTATGAAATCTTTCCAAATCGAAGTATAGTCTTTTATAGAAAACCCTTCTTTTGGTCCGACCCCTAACTGATGAAGCGTCATGAAGGCAGAATTAATCAGGACGATAATGTCTGTATCGAAAGGTGTATAATCTGCCTCAATCCCTAGCATCTTCTTAATGGATGCAAGAATACTATCTTCGCCCATATTAATTCTGCCTCCAACTATTTAATTACGGCCACTCGCCAAGAGGTTTTGCAAGACTTCCTTTTGCGTCTGTGCAAAAGAATACTTTCTTATCAGTTCCAAACACATCTTTTGCAATCTGCTCAAAGAGCATCGATTTATTGCCATTAATATCGTCCATCTGATCATTAAAGAACTGGACTACTTTATTCTGGAACACAACATAATTTACTGTTCCAAAAGGAGTGTCGAAACTCTGCGTAAAGGACACCGCTGGATTGCCGATAAATGCGTCATTAAACAAATCAACCACGGTCTTTTCTGTGTTTGCAGGAACAACTGTAATCGTAAGTTTAACGTTTCCAAATTCCTTACTTTCAGGAAGAAGCTGAGTAAGGGCATCGGCCTTACGAGAATCCTCTACGTACAATTTAAGGGAATAATCGTTTTCGTCATAAAGAACTTTTACATCGTAGTCGTCAGCAAAAAGAGCTTTTACCTCATTAACAAAGGTGATCCACGGAGGTGACAGCTTTACATTCTCCATAATTTTTCTCCTTTCAATCTTCATCTAATCCTTTATAGCCATCTTGATAAGCCCAATAAAAAGGGCAATTGTAGCAATTATCGCTACTGCATTTTAAGCGACGTTCAACCATCTCTGGTTCTGGATGGCATACGTCACACAGATCATGAAAAGGACACGGTTCCAATTCTGCCACTGTGCACATTTCTATAAGCCTCCTTAGTCCGTCCCCTATTTCCATGGACAAGTATCATTCGGTCTTCTTTCAAGAGGAAGTTGCGGAAGTAAGCTTTCATCGCCATAATGTATAGCGTTATGCGTTTTATGAGATACGCAGATTAAGAATTCCGGATTAAAAATATCATCCGATACTTTTCTGACGTCTTCTATTGTTAATGGATTCATATGATGGATGATTATCTTACTTCTCAAATCGTAACCTTCAACTCCAAGGTCACAACCATTGTCTCTAATAATAATTTCATTTCGCAGTTTTCTCCATCTATCGGACGAATAAAGAAGTTGATTCAAATATCGATCAAAACCAAATGTCGAATCGCCCACAACTCCTCCAAGACGGAGATACTCATATCGGTCCTTAAATGTTTTTAATCTTTTAAGTTCGGTATATCTTCTAAGTAACGAATTCATGTCTCGTCACTCCTATTTATCGAACCAGAATATATACGCATTGCAGCAATTGCTTCTGCGTACAACTCTTCAGATCTGGCGCTAGACTTTACTGCATCAGTCTTTGCTTCCAGCAGTATGTTCTCCTTTCGAAGCTTTTCTTTTTCAAGTTGGGTTTTTGTTGTTGCCAACTTTAAATAATGCAACACAACACGCTTATCTGGAGTATCCCTCATAAGTTCACGCTCTGCTGCATCTGTTGCCAAACTAATAAGCTGGTTCTCGCGTGCTTCAGGATCAACCGCTGGGGCAAACTTGCGCTGAAGCGTGCCATCTGAATTCTTTCTACTGGCAGCCATGCGCTTTATCCCTCCATTCAGTTTGTTTCCTGCTAGTTCAAATATACTAAGCTTTCGCTTAAATGTAATTTTAACAATGTTTCGGCATACTTTTGAAACTGATGCTGAACACTGAAAGGAGACTCGTCGGACCAAAACGAGAACAGAAAAGCATTCAGCACCAGTTTCAAAAGTATGCGTCGCATAGGTACCTAAAAAATACAGGCAGTGTTCTATAAAATATCAATAGATGACACTGCCAAATTTTACCCCCCGGAGATTTTTCAAAG
>Ga0247609_10000775_pt1 | contig 41735 bp, 44 predicted proteins | sample 172DNAGHGlowgp2_FD_193487 | JGI IMG/M metagenome (GOLD analysis project Ga0247609, IMG submission 193487) | Sheep rumen microbial communities from Palmerston North, Manawatu-Wanganui, New Zealand - 1728 DNA GHGlow gp2 | ecosystem: Host-associated > Mammals > Digestive system > Stomach > Rumen ... | reverse complement strand
ATAGATTATTATAATAATAAAAGAATTCAGGTTAAAACAAAATGGATGCCACCTGTACAATACAGGATAGCATCCATGTGTTCAACCTGATTAATAAATATGTGTCCAGGATTCTGGGTACATATCAAAACTACATCCTTTTTATGTTTAAAACATTTTTATAATTATTTAACTTCTACAATCCATCCTTCTGGAGCTTCAATTCTACCCATCTGGATACCTGTAAGAGTTTCATATAACTTCTTAGTAATAGGACCCATCTCTTCCATTCCACTTGGGAATACGATTTCCTGATCCTTATTTACGATTTTACCTACTGGTGAAATAACTGCAGCTGTACCACATAATCCACATTCAGCGAAATCCTTAACTTCATCAAATAAAACTTCTCTTTCTTCAACTTCAAGTCCTAAATAATCCTTAGCAACTGTCATAAGTGAACGACGTGTAATTGATGGTAATATACTATTTGACTTAGGAGTTACAACCTTACCATCTTTAGTTACAAATAAGAAGTTAGCTCCACCTGTTTCTTCAACCTTTGTTCTAGTCTGTGGATCAAGATACATATTTTCATCAAAGCCTTCTGCATGAGCAGTTACAATAGCATGTAAACTCATAGCATAGTTAAGACCTGCTTTGATATGTCCTGTTCCATGAGGAGCTGCTCTATCGAAATCACTTACTCTAATTGTAATAGGCTTAGCGCCACCCTTAAAGTAAGGACCTACTGGTGTAGTAAATACTCTAAACTGATATTCTTCAGCTGGCTTAACACCAATAACTGGAGAACTACCAAACATATAAGGACGAACATAAAGTGTAGCACCTGTTCCATAAGGTGGTACATAAGCTTCATTAGCCTTTACTGTATTTAATACTGCTTCAACAAATTTATCTTCTGGGTATACAGGCATCTCAAGTCTTCTAGCCGAATCAGCAAATCTTGATGCGTTAAGGTCAGGTCTGAATGTTACAATTCTACCATCCTCTGTTGTATATGCCTTTAATCCCTCAAATACAGTCTGTGCATACTGAAGAACACCTGCACACTCTGACATTGTAATTGTGTCATCTTCTGTAAGTACACCGCCATCCCATGCACCGTTTTTAAAATTTGAAACAAATCTCTTATCCGTCTTAACATAGCCAAATCCAATATTTGACCAATCAATGTTTTTCTTTTCCATGATAAGTTCCTCCGTCTTTTATTTATTTACTCTAATAAATATTATAGACTTTTTTCAAGTAAAGTCAATAAATTAAATCAACAAATGCTTATATAAAATCAATAAATTCAAGGTTAATTGTTATACTATGCAAACATAAAAAAGGTTACCCAAAATTTTGGATAACCCTTTTTAAGGAAATTCATTTATGAAAAAAAGAATTATTAAGTTCTAATTTATTCACCAAATACAGCAACGTAGTCTGCAATGAATTTTTCAATACCCTGATCAGTAAGTGGATGCTTAACCATCTGAGCAATTACTCCATAAGGAATTGTTGCGATGTCAGCACCAGCAAGAGCACACTTTGTAACATGTGTTGTGTTTCTTACTGAAGCAGCGATTATTTCTGTTTCATATCCATAAATAGCAAATACTTCTGCAATTTCTTCGATAAGAGCCATACCATCCATATTGATATCATCAATTCTACCAATAAATGGTGATACATAAGCTGCACCAGCATTTGCTGCTAAAATAGCCTGATTAGTTGAAAAGATAAGTGTAACATTAACTTTGATACCTTCACTAGCTAAAACCTTAGTTGCTTTAAGACCTTCAGCTGTCATAGGAATCTTAACTACCATGTTCTTGTGAAGAGCAGCGATTTCTCTACCTTCTTTGATCATATCTTCAGCCTTAACTGTAGTAGCTTTTACTTCGCCACTGATAGGACCATCAACGATTTCTGTGATTTCCTTTAATACTTCTGTTACATTTCTACCTTCTTTTGCGATAAGTGATGGATTTGTTGTAACACCACAAATAACACCCATATCGTTTGCTTTTTTAATGTCTTCTACATTAGCTGTGTCAATGAAAAATTTCATTTCTTTTCTCCTTTGGTTTTATATTTTATTTTAGTTTTCTTTTTTAACTCTTTTAAGAACTATAACACCAGCAAGAGATACAACGCATACCATAGCCATAAGTGGAATATTAGCGTTATCACCTGTCTGAGGAGTTGTATCTTCTACATATTCTGAAGAATCTGTTTCTGTTTCTTCCTCTTCTTCTTCAGATTCCTCTTCGTAATCTTCTTCAGATTCTCTTTCTTCATCAAGAACCATTTCTGTTTCTTCTTCAGTTGCTTTAACTGTTGTTGTCTGAGTTTCAACTACAACGTCCTGTGTAGGAGCTTCTGTTGTCTTCTGCTGTGTTGTAGCTTCTGTTGTTGTTTCTGTAGGAGCTTCTGTTGTAGCTTCTGTTTCAATTACAACATCCTGTGTAGGAGCTTCTGTTGTGATTTCTTCTGTTGTTGTCTCTTCTGTTGTAGTCTCAATTACTACTGCTTCTGTTGTAGGTTCTTCTGTTGTTGTTTCTGTTTCAATTACAACTTCTTCTGTTGTAGGCTCCTCTGTTGTAATTTCTTCTGTTGTTTCTTCTGTTGTAGCCTCCGTTTCAATCATAACTGCTTCTGTTGTAGGCTCTTCTGTTGTGATTTCTTCTGTTGTTGTTTCTTCTGTTGTTGTTTCTTCTGTTGTAGCCTCTGTTTCAATTATAACTTCTTCTGTTGTAGGCTCCTCTGTTGTGATTTCCTCTGTAGTTGTCTCTTCTGTTGTAGCCTCTGTTGTAATTTCTTCTGTTGTTGTTTCTTCAACAGTTGTTGTTTCTTCCTGCTTCTCAACGAACTGCTTAAATGGATTCTGGTGAATTTCACAACCATCATTCTTAACTGTCTTAGCAAATACTGAACCGTTATGTGTAGACTGAACTACTACATCAGCCTTAGGTGCTAAAACAACACCGATATTCTCCTGCTGGAAAGTAAGTGTTGATTCTGATCCAGCAAAGTTAAATAATACTAAACCACCACAAACACCATAACCATCATTGTTTCCATTTACAGTTACTCTTCTATTAAAGTTATATGTTCCTTTGTTTGCATCTGTTACGTTAACTACTAATGAAAAAGCTTCATTAGATGGGCCCTTAACATCAATCATGTAATTTTCAAGCTCATCAGCTGTGATTGTAATTACATTCTTGCCTGCTCCACAGTCAACGACAATCTTTCTATTATTAAAATCAACATCCATGCTATCTTTAACTACTGTTGTATTTTTACCAACTGTATCTTCACCCATTCTAGCATTTGCATATGTAGAAAGTGAACTCATAGCCTTTGAAAAATCAATCTTATAATCTGTTTTATCTGTTGTTGTAATTTCTTTTACGTTCATACTAGCCTGACTATTATAATTTGCAGTCTTTCCATTGTATGAAACTGAAACACCAGTGTTATTATTAAAAGAATAATCAAAAGTTGTTCCCTTAGGAAGAACTAAAAGATCAGTATCAACACCGTTGTTAGTCTGTAAATTACTAATATCATCTACATCACCGATATAAATGAGATTTTCATTTGGATTAATATATCCTTGTACATTACCTGTGATACCACAAATATCACCTTTAGTAATTAAACTACCTGTAGCAAATGTACCTTCCATATGGTTATCTTTGTTAAACTCCTCTGCAACTACTGCGAAGCTGTTTGCGCTTCCTAAATCATCAGCTGTTGCATACTGGTATGTTGTCACTTTACCAGAACTTTCTGATCCACCAAAGATTCCCCATGGTGTGTTATGGCCTAATGCCATAGTTGTAAATAATGTCACCCCTGCTGCTGTCGCTAAGATTTTGTTTCTCAAATCCTTTTTCATATTCATCCTCACTTTTTTTCTTTTTTAAACTATTTACCTGTTACTCTCCAGTAAAAATCTCTTAGCAAACTGTATAAATTATAATTGCATGAACGATTTAATCATCGTTACCACACAACCTTCTCTAATTATAAACTATTTTTACGGAATTTCAAGCATTCTAGGGCATTTTCGGCTTTTTTCAGAAGTATTTATTTATTTTAATGTAAAGAAAATACTCGTTTTGTGCAACATTAACAATGAATATATGTACGTTAAAAAATAGTCAAGAAAAACGGAAACTATTTTTTTCTTATAGTTTCCGTTAACTTAAAAATATATCATTTTTCTTTGATTTATTTTAATATAATAAGGATTTTTGCCTTATTTCACTTTAACGATTTAGTAAACATAATTTTTCTATAATATCTCAATAAATTCAGATTATGCAAATTGCATAATTTTTTATTTTTCAAAAAAAGATAAAAAATTACCTACTTCTTCTATCGTTTCCTCGTTGTTTGTAAAATAAAGCCTTATCTTCATACATAGCTTTATCTGACTTCTTAATAGTTTCTTCTAAATCCTCATTTCCTTCCACAAGTGAATATCCCACAGAAATAAAATATCCATTATTATTTATACTTTCTTTTATTGAGTCAGTTGTTTTTTTAATTCTATCCTTACTATTATGAAATACCAGAATCAAAAATTCATCCCCACCTACTCTATATGCTTGAGCGTCATAACCTAGTGCTTGTTCAATACATAAACCAATTGTAGCTAACGCTTTATCTCCGGCTTGGTGTCCCTGTTTATCATTTATCTCCTTAAGTCCATTCATGTCAAGAGACACAACTGCTTTTATATCTTTAGCAAATACTACGCTATCCTCATAAAACGCCTGTCTATTTAAAAGCCCCGTCAATGAATCTCTTCTATTATCATGAGTGTATAAAAAAACATAAAACGAAATACTACTAATCATAATAGCTTCATTAAGTCTTATACCACCTGCATAAGCATCAACAAGAGAAGATGCCAAGCACAATAATGCACATATTGGAATAACTAATCTTTCATATCCTTTTTCTTCAATCACAAATTTACGAGTAGTCCATAAAATCATAACCAAATAAAAAATAGGAACAGCAAATGCTACTAATCCCAAAGGGCCACGGTAAAAAGCATAGTTTTCATCAAACCCAAAGGCTATGTCTGTAAAGAACGCTGTCCCTGAAACTAACAGCGTTATAAAACACGGAATCCATACCAATGGGCTTTGTTTTTTCTTTGGCATAACAACGAGCAACAATCCAACAGCTGCAACTGAACGAAATGTATAACCTATAACTGAAAGCAAGGTTCTCCAAAACCTCAGCGATTCATAATTAGCAGTCATAGTTTCAAAAGAATCTTCTACTACCAAAACAATGCAACTTACTACTGTTACCCAAAAGAATTTAGTTTCTACATCCCTAAATGATTTCCTGCACCATAGTTTCAATGAAAATAAAATAATCATAAACACCGTAATCAGATGTCTATAAATCATATCCATTACCATATTTTGTCCCCCATAAATACACTAAACAAACAATCTACTAACCTTCTCTTTTTAGTACAAAGTCTAAAAATGCATCAAGTCCTTCCACGATATCATCATATGTCTTATCAAAATTTCCAGTATACCATGGATCTGCGATATCTCTTGGATTATCAGTATAATCTAGCAACATCGATACCTTATTATCTTTATCCTCTCCAATAATTCTATTAATGTTTTTTATATTCCATTTATCCATTCCAATGATATAATCCCACTCATCATAATCTCTTTTTGTAAGTTGTTGAGCTCTATGATCAATCACAGGAATACCAACTTCATTAAGTTTTCTTATAGTACCACGGTGTGGTCTATTACCAATTTCTTCAGTACTAGTAGCCATAGAATCTATTTCAAACTCATCCATCATATTCAATTTATTAACCATATCCTGCATGACAAATTGCGCCATTGTTGACCTACATATATTGCCGTGGCAGATGAATAAAACTTTTATCATAAACTATTCCTCACTTATTCTCCTGCTGTATAAGTTCCTTTTATAGTTCCTATAGCAAGAATATTACCTTCTTCACCATCATCCGTTAAATTACAGTTATACTTATTATCTCTAAATCCAATATTGCTCTTATCAAAATCTCCATAAACTTCTGAAACCGATTTCTTTAAAGCAATAACATAAATCTCATATTCATGTGTACCACCTGGTGGATATGGACCTACATATTCTTTAGCATCAGCCCATCCCTGTTTCAACTTTGTTTTCTTAACATCCTTTGACTTCCAATGCATCCAGCTACCTGCTGTGTTATCAACCATATATACAACATATGAATCAGCACCTTCAACTGCTTCCCATGAAAGCTGTGGTGATACATTTGAGCCCTTCTCTGTATTTGTAATCTTGGTATTCCAAACTCCATCGTGCAAATCCTTAGATTTAACTTCAATTGCTGCTACATCACTTTCTGAAAAAGTTGCTTCTGTTGTTTCTTCAACTGTCTCTTTTTCAGTAGTAGCCTCTATTGTTTCAGCATCTGTATTTTCGGTCTGTTTAACTTCTTCATTCTTACTTACTGTGGCTTTAGTACTCTCCACATCATTCTTTGAACTGCTGCCACAAGCTGAAACACTTAAAGCAACAACTGTACATAATGTAACTAGTAATTTCTTCTTCATCAGTATACTCCTCCAATTATTTTTATTATAACAAATTTGCACTGCATATTCTATTTCTTACAGATTTTATTTAACCAAAATGAATACTATTTAATTCTTATAAAACTTTCTTAAGCATTTTAATTTTTTCCATCAACATATCAATATCAATACTCGAATAATTAACTATGAATATATGATAATCCTTCACTTCATCCATATAATAATCACTTACCGCCTGAACTATAATACCATGACTCTTAAGTAATTCCTTAAACTTACAATCACTCATTTTTATGTTTAACTTCAAATTAAAATGAAGCCCCGAGTCATTCTCAATTATTTCATATTTATCCTTTGGAAGATTATGCTCTATCGCATCAATTAATGCCTTTCTCTTCTTCCCATAATAATTTCTCATTCTGTTGATATGCTTTTCAAAATATCCCCTTGATATGAATGACGCCAAAGTATACTGTTCAAATGTTGGAACCGTACATGAATAAAATCCAAGTTCCTGTTTATACTTCTTCAGCAAATGCTCCGGCAAAATCATATAACTTATTCTCATGGTTGAAGCAAGCGACTTTGAAAAAGTATTCATATATATAACCTTTTCACACGCATCAATATTAAAGAATGGAGATATCGGCATGCCATTCACTCTAAATTCACTATCGTAATCATCCTCAATAATATATCTTCCATCCTTCTCATTAGCCCACGCAAGTAGTTCATACCTTCTGCTAACAGGCATTGTAATACCTGTTGGAAAATGATGCGTCGGACAAATATGAATGACATCAGCCTTCTTTTCCTTTATCTTATTAACACTAATCCCCTGCTCATCGATATCAGCATAAACACACTTAACATTATTACTCTCATAAATCTGCTTAGGCTTCATATACCCAGGATTTTCAACACAGAATACCTTATCCCTTCCAAGAAGATTCACAAGCACACCATAAAGATACTCAGTTCCTGCACCAATAATAATCTGATCAGGATTAATGTCCATACCTCTATAAGAAGATAGGTGCTCCGCAACCGCAACCCTAAGTTCAAAGACACCCGTCTTTTCAGAATTATCAAGTAGCTGTTCAGTTTTCTCTGAAAGAGTCTCCCTCATAAGCTTACTCCAAACTGAAAAAGGAAAACTACCTGCATCCGCTTTATTCGATGAAATATCAAATAAATCCTCCGCCACCTTACTTTCAGATATATTTTTAACGGTCTTAACCGTACCTTTCTTAATACCTAAATTTGGAATATCCACAACATAATAACCCTTCTTAGGTACTGACTGGATATATCCTTCTGACTCTAACTGGCCATATGCATTCTCAATTGTAATAGTGCTTACTCCCAAATTCCCAGCAAATGCTCTCTTTGATGGAAGTTTTGTTCCTGGCTCAATTCTGCCCTCTGAAATGTCTTTCTTAAGACACTGATACAAATAAACATAAAGAGGACCAGAGGCACTACCTAAATCATAAGTTAACATATGCGAACCTCCAATCTGGCATCTCAAAAACCTTTATTTTGGTTATTTTAAATATGCCACTTCAGTTATAACATAATTACTATCATAATTCAATCGGAGGTAGAGAAATGTCAGAACAATACGAATTAAACAAAGGATTAGCACAAATGTTAAAAGGTGGAGTTATTATGGATGTAACAACTCCTGAACAGGCAAAGATTGCTGAAGCCGCTGGAGCCTGTGCTGTAATGGCACTTGAAAAAATTCCAGCAGATATAAGAGCAGCTGGTGGTGTATCACGCATGAGTGACCCTAAAATGATAAAAGGAATACAAGAAGCAGTTTCAATTCCTGTTATGGCTAAATGTCGAATTGGACATTTCGCTGAAGCACAAATATTAGAAGCTATAGAAATAGATTATATAGATGAATCAGAAGTTCTTTCTCCTGCAGATGATGTTTATCATATAGATAAAAAAGAGTTTAAAGTTCCTTTCGTATGTGGAGCTAGAGATTTAGGAGAGGCACTTAGACGAATCAACGAAGGTGCATCTATGATAAGAACTAAAGGAGAACCAGGAACTGGTGATGTTGTTCAAGCTGTAAGACATATAAGGAAAATGAATTCAGAAATAGCCCGAGTTGCTTCTTTAAGAGAAGATGAACTCTATGAAGCTGCTAAAGAATATCGTGTTCCTTATGATTTAATTAAATATGTTCATGAGAACAAACGACTTCCAGTTGTAAATTTTGCAGCTGGTGGCGTTGCAACTCCTGCTGATGCATCACTTATGATGCAGTTAGGCGCTGAGGGAGTATTTGTTGGTTCAGGTATTTTTAAATCAGGTGTTCCTGCTAAAAGAGCTGCTGCCATAGTAAAAGCTGTAACAAATTATAATGATTCAAAACTAATTGCAGAACTTTCAGAAGACCTTGGTGAAGCCATGGTTGGAATTAACGAAAATGAAATCAAATTAATCATGGAAGAAAGAGGACAGTAAAATGAGAATTGGAATACTTGCAGTTCAGGGAGCATTTGCTGAACATGAAGATGTTCTAAAAAAGCTAGGTGCAGAGACTATCCTATTAAGACAAAAGGATGATATCAAAAATATTGATGCGCTAGTTCTTCCTGGTGGTGAAAGCACCGTTCAGGGAAAACTCATCCGTGAGCTTGATATGTATAATCCACTAAAAGAACTAATCAACAGTGGCATACCAGTCCTTGCAACATGCGCTGGCCTTATACTTTTATCAGAGCGTATAGCAAATGACCCTAACACTTATCTTGGTACACTTCCTGTTACAGTCAAACGAAATGCTTACGGGAGACAACTTGGAAGTTTTAATGCAATTGGAAAAGTTGGTGAACTTTCTGAATTTAAAATGTCTTTTATACGTGCTCCAATAATCGAAGATGTTTCTGATGATGTTAAAATTCTTGCTAAAGTTGATGGACAAATTGTTGGAGTTAAATATAAAAATCAAATCGGATTATCTTTTCATCCAGAAATAGGTAACGACACACGAATACATGAATTCTTTTTAAAACAACTATAGAATACCTTTATTACATAAAAAGGAGATTCTCAAATATATGAGTAATCTCCTTTTATACATACAAATATTTAGATTAATCTATCTTTCTATTATATGCCTTTTCATAACTCCAAGGAGCTATTTGCTCAAAGGCATAAGCTACAGCAAACACATCTTCATCTCTAAATTTCTTTCCAATAATCTGCATTCCAACCGGAAGCCCATCCTTAGTAAATCCAGCTGGAACAGAAGCAGCAGGATTACCAGTGAAGTTTTCAAAGAATGTTTCACAAAATCCTATAAGTTGTTCCACCTTAACCCCATTAACACATTCAGGTCCCTTTGTATTAAAATCATCTGCATTCTTAACAGGTGGACATATTGTTACAGGTGCAATGATAATATCATATTTATCAAATACATCCTGTTGCGCATCTAAAATCTCCGTTCTTAAATCATTAAAATATCTATAATCCATAATAGTTGATTTAAGTGCTAGTTCATTCCAATATATAAATTCCTCTGGAAGTTCCTCACGATGATCTTTAATCAAATCAAAACCATCCTTCTTCCAAAGTTCCATATCAATTGCCGTATCAATACATATACTTCTGCACCACAAATTAGCATATTCTTCCTGACTATGTTTAAAGTTAAAATGAACGTAATCAACACATGCTCCAGCAAGCTTAAGTTTTAAAGCTGCACTCTCTACTATTTGTGCTACTTCCTTATCAACAGTAAACACATCAAAATCAGTAGTAAATGCAATCTTCCAATCAGCAATAGGCTTTTTCATAAGTTCAGTAAAATCCTTCTTGCCATGATCTAGACTTAGTGGATCTCTTGGATTGTACTTTGCCATATAATTAAGCATCATTGCACTATCGCTAACAGTTCTTGTGATTGCTCCATTAAAGCAATATGGATGTGTCGCCGTCCATCCATCCGGTCTACAAACACTTGGAATAGTTCCAACTGATGCCTTAAATCCAAAACATGAACACCATGATGATGGAATACGAATTGAGCCACCTCCATCAGAACCTTCTGCCATAGGAAGCATACCATCTGCAACTGCTGCTGCACTTCCACCTGATGAGCCACCTGAGTTATAACCAACTTTAAAAGGTGTACTTGTTGGTCCATAAAGCTTATTATCACAAGTTCCTCTAAAAGCAAATGCAGGTGCATTAGTTTTACCAATTGCAATTGCACCAGCCTCCCTTGCTGCTGCATAAAAAGCCGAATCTTCAGGGTCTTCCATAATTAAAGACTTAACGCCACCATGACTATTAGTCCATCCTTTCTTAGATGGTAAAAAATCCTTAAGTCCTACAGGAACCCCAGCAAATGGTCCCACATCTTCTTTTTTCGCTATTCTCTCTTCAAGCTTTTTCGCTTCAACTTTAGCTTCTTCAATTTTAGTATAAGTAAAGGCATTGATACTTGGATTTCTCTTTTCGATTCGATCAGCGAAATAATCAATCACTTCAGTTGGTGTAATATTACCACTATTCACTTCCCTACCTAGTTCAATACCTGATAATTCTTCTAACTTCATATATATACCTTCCATTAAAATCACAAAAAAGGCTTATGCAGCCTTTTTTGTATTATCTACTAATTTAATATATTCTACGCCTACACCTTCATTCTCCCAGTTCTTAGAAATACGATATCCAAGTGGTGAGAATATAGCTTCAGCTGCAAGTTCAATAAGCATAGATGTTATTGAACATATAAATACCTGCATCCAGTTCCATCCAAAAAACATATGTGAAACAAGTGCTGAGAATACAAAGTTATCAACCCACTGTCCGATTCCAGTTGATAAGAAACTTCTAATTGCAAAGCCCTTAAAATCACCCTTATCTGCCATACGACCAACGGCTTCATTTGCTAATGAATTAACTATTGCAGATAAAAACATAGCAACAGCTGAACCTAATACGACATACCACGCCATACCAAATGCTCCATTAAGACTTGCATTAATATAATCACCAGTTTTTTCATCTGGAGCACTATAATAGCCAGCCCAACGACCTGGTGTCATTGATAATAATTTAAAAGCAATAGCCGTTACAACATTAAATAAAATTGCTAAAAGTGAAATTTTTGTAGACGCTTTAGCTCCAAATCTCTTACAGATACAATCCATACAAAGAAATGGAATCCATGATAAAGCCAGACCACAATTGATGCATACAAACTTAGAACTATAAAGTTCCTTACTAGCCACTAAGTTCATGCACACAACGGACAGAATAAAGATAGTTGTCACCAATGTTGGTACATTGTTTAGAAGGATTTTAAACTCCTTCCACTCACGTTTGATTGTTTTCATATTAATTCTCCTTTGGTTTTAATATTTTACAAGCAGGATATCGGACCCGAACTGCTTGGCACTCTTGTGCAAATACAATTATAATTAATTTTTTAAAAATTACAAGTATTTTATTATATTTCTATAAATCTTATTTTCTAATCTATAAATCCTTCTTTTCTATAATACTCTTCATCATGATACATAGCGTAACCTGTTTTCATTTTAGAAAATCCCCAATGCTCATATAAACCAAAATGTTTTGGATGAGTATAAAGCGTAATGGTACAACCCTCTAACTGATTTATTAAATTATCCAAAACAACCTTACCTAAACCAACTCCTCGATATTCATCCCTTACCGCTATATTAAACAAAGAAGCCTGACATATCCCATCAGATATGGCTCTACCAACTCCTATAATTTTATCTTTATCTTTTATAAAAACTACTGCATAACTATTTTCAAACACCATTTGCTGGGTTTTCGTATCAAAATTGCTTAATCCATAAAAATTCAAAATATCTCTTACTTGCTCAAAATCAATATCATCACATGATTTTATTATTTCATATTTGCTCATATTACTACCTCATTACTGCAGAAAACAGAGGCTATAAAATAAACCTCTGTTTTCCTAGTCAGTTTCTAAATTATGTACCATACATATTTTAGCATTCTGAAATAAAATTGTATAATTATTAATATATATTACTTGCAATTACTTATTCATATAGCAAATACTTTTACCTTACTTTACACTACAACCTTCTATTAAATATTCTTCGCGATTTTCCTTTATATTAATAATGTCTGCATGCTCACCACATACTCGACAATTAGGGTTCTTGCTAGGAAGTTTTGCAATTCTTGTATTCATGGAAAGCGCATCAAACACGAACATCCTATTAGTTAGTAGTTCTCCAGCACCAGTAAAATACTTAATGGCCTCAAGTGCCTGAATACTTCCGATGGTACCAGCCATAGCACCTATCACACCGGCTTCAGAACAATTTGGAATACTACCCTTATCAGGTATTTCTTCAAATATGCATCTATAGCACGAAGATTTACCTGGGACATAAGTCATGACCTGACCTTCAAATCTAAGAATACCTGCATGACAAAATGGTTTCTTTAATAGAACACAAGTATCATTAATCAAAAACTTGGTTTCAAAATTGTCAACTCCATCAATAACAAAATCATAATCTGATATTATACGTTCAGCATTATCAGGAGTTAAAAAGTCTTTATAAGCTTGTACTCTAATTTTACTATTTAATTTTTCTAAAACCTTCTTAGTTGCTTCTGCCTTATTTTCATCTAACATCGTTTCATTAAAAGCAATTTGTCTTTGAAGATTAGTCTTAGAAACATTATCAGCATCCATTATTCCTATCTGGCCAATGCCTGCACCTGCAAGGTATAAGGCAACTGGTGACCCTAAGCCTCCAGCCCCCACAATTAAAACCTTTGCATTTTTAAGTTTCTTCTGACCCTCGTTTCCAATTTGAGGTAAAATAATCTGACGATCATATCTTAAAAGTTCATCTTCATCGTATCCAGTAGCATACGCTAGAAGCCATGCTCTAAATCCACCATCTAGATTGTAAGCATCGTAACCCTTATCTCTTAATTCATCGGCAATTGGTTTACTATTTTTCCCGTATGTACAATAAACTACATACTTCTTTGTGACATCTAGTGGAAGCTTATCTTCCACATATGCCACCTTTTCAAGTGCAACCGCTCCATCAATATGTCCGTGATTATATGCAATCTCACCTCTCGTATCAACATATATTACATCATCTTTATTCCAAGTACTAATTTCTTCTAATGAAACATTCATGTCATACCTCATTTAATCTAGCTTTTTATGTTTTATGTAAACTATTAATTATTCGATGAAGCTGCGGCTGATGCTGCTAAAATAACAACCATCATAAGAGCTACCTGCTCAGCTATAATCGTTGCAAGAGTACCTGTAAGCGCTGCACTACCTGTAACATTTACATCCTTATCATATTCATCTGCAACTAGCATTGCGGCGAACATTAATCTCTTTGTAGCGCCTAAAGACCAATTGCCAAAACCCTTCTTTTTCTCAAGATACTCATTAGCCTCAATAATCTCCTCAACTAATTTATCAACATCTTCATCAACATCTACCAATGCACCAATTGAAGCAAACTCATATGACTTACCATACTTTGTACCATGTGCAGCAAATGCCTTATAAATCTGCATAGCCTTATCACATTTTTCCTTAATATCACCTCTTGATGCTGCTAAAACCTGACTTAAATTATAAGCCATGCCAGAGTCAACCTTATCTTTCTTATAGTCTTTCTTTAAATAATTATATCCTTCTTCAATTTCTTCAAATAAAACATCTACTTCCTTACCTTCAAGAACACCAAGCATCTGGAATGGAACATCATCTGTTGAAGTTAAAATAGGATGTTTCTTATTTAACTTTTTAAATAAATCTTTCTGATTATTTATAATATCAACCAACTCAGAAAGATCATTTCTATCATCAATCTTATGAGTTTCATATATACTCATGGCTGCTAAAATAAAATAACCAGAATCACTTAAAGTTCCTTTAGTTAAAACTTTATAAATAGCCTGAATATCATCAATATACTTTTCAGGATTATCCGCAATTGCCATCTTACTTACAACCATAAGTTCAGATGTTGATCTAAAAGACGAAAACATCCCCGCTTTCTTTTTTAAAATCTTTCTACACTCTTTAAATTTTTCAATATCAACCTTAGCCCTAGCTGATGTGTAAACAAGACTTGATGCAACTGTCATTAACTCTGATTCAAGTTTGTTACCCTTCCTAAGTATCTCTTTGTTTTCAACAAACAAATCAATTTTACTCTTTACATTTTCTTTCATTCTTTTACCTCCATATGTTACATAGTATAAACAATACCTTTTTCATTATATCACACATAAAAACAATGTCCCATATTTTTAGGACATTGTTTTTTATTAATCCATATTTTTTTCCTTTGATTGTTTATTCACAATTCTAATTCACATCATACTTAATGTTTAGTTATCTCTATATATTCCTTAGCCTCAAAATTTGTTTGCATAGTCCAAGTTGTACCAACACAATTTGTCACACGAAAAACAGTAAGTAAATTATCTATCCCCTTATCCTTCCATGCCTGTAAAAATTTACGTGTTGGATGTGCAAAAATATCCTCTCTAAGTTTCGGGCTATCATCTATATGCGCAACACCTCTTACTCGTAATTGAGTATCAGGACTGTTAAAACATATCTCAACATTTGGATTTTTCATAAGTTGCTTACATAAATCCTTTGTGTTAGCTGTATGAAATACTATTCCATCTTCATCTGCTTTAAAAAGTAAAATAGCTCTAACTCTAGGTTTATCATCCTCAACAGTAGCTACCTGCATTACAGGATTTGCATTCATAAAAGCAATCATTTCTTCTTTTGTCATAATATTTTCCTCCTATCAATTTTTGAATATTATAACAAACATAATTTCAATATGCTTTATGAATCCTGCTTCGAATTTATATAATCCTGCAATTTTTTCATATCACCTTCTAAACATAATGTTTTTGATATTCTGTAGGTGACATCCCTATCCTGTCTGCAAAACACTTTGAAAAATGCGACAAGCTTGAAAATCCACATAATTCCGCAACGTCTGTCAACGATACATTTTTTCTTCTCATCATATTCCGCGCTTTTTGAAGTCTAACTTCTAAAAGATAATCAATTGGAGATACTCCAATCTCTGATTTGAATTTATGAGACAATGTTGATGCGGATATGTAAGTCAATCTAGCAAGAATTTCAACAGTAATCTTTTCAGAATAATGTTGCTCTATATAATGCTGTGCTCTAGCCACAGAATAATCTGAAGAAATTGCTCTCATATCCACCGATTCACCAAGAATACTTCTAATAATCCAATGGCCTATAAGAGTTTCATGTGCTCCTATAGTAACATTTGAATTTGGCATAGACTTTGAAGATTCAAATGCAAACATATTCAAATATTTAAGAATATCATTACATATCTCAACATAAATATTATCATATTTAGGAATCACCTTTGAATCCACATCATACATAAAATAAATTTGTTCAAAAAAATCTTTCTCTATCAAAATAACATAATAATCATTTGATAATTCTTCATGAAATTTTATATACGGTGAACAGATTATAGATACATAATGATTATGATGTTTTGCTTGTAAATTAAAATCTATTACTATTCTATAAAACCCTAATTTATCATTGAAAACTTCCGAATCCTTGTCTACTTTAGATATTGGAATCAAAAGACTCATATTAGATTGTGTAAATGTATCAAATTCCTTGTTTTCAACAAACAATTCAATCTTTTCCTTTACAGATTCATTCATTATCTTTCTTTCCTCCAATAAATCTTTTATAAATCATTCATATACTAACTGAAATAAATAATCCATATTCCTTTGGAACATTTAATATGCCATCTTTCATGTGCTTTGCTAAAGCATCCTTAATCTCATCCCTAGGTATACTTTCTAGCGATGTCATATTTGAAAGTGAATAAATATAATCCACTATATCATCAAGATTAGTTACTGCAAGTGAATCCTCATAATTAACTTTTGTAACTTTGCCAAAGAACTTTGATAGAGTCTCTACACCATTTTGAAGAGTAAAACTCTTATCAACAGTATCCTCTACGCCATACTTACCAAGCACCTTTGAAAGATACTCTATTATACCATGTTCACCATATGTTGCACTATAAAAAAGTCCACCATTTTTCAAAACTCTTTTTACTTCTGATAATCCTTTATTACGGTCTGGCACGTGATATAACATCATATTTGCTATAACAATATCAAATGTATCATCCTCATATGGGATGTTCTGTATGTCAATTGCCTTATACTCAATATTTTCTGCTTCGCCAATATTATCTCTAATTGTATCAACCATGCCTTCAGAGAAATCAGATAATACAATCTTTGAGCATTTCTTGATTAAATCTTCATGACCTTTCCACATGCTTCCTGTACCACATCCTAATTCAAGAACTTTCATTCCTTCTTCAATTTTATAATTTGAAACTATAAAATTACCGAATCCCTGTTTATTAGTCGAATACTTATCATGTATTGATATTCTTGTATTTAAATTTCCAGATGTTGCGTACTGATTCTTAACATCTTTTGCGTTATTAATTGTTTCCATAGTCTTCTCCTATTCTGTCAATTCCATCCCCAAGTAACCACATGTAAATGGAAAAAAGTCAAACTTCTTAGTCCCTAGATGAACAAATCCCTGATCTTCGTACCATTTTCTTAAAACTTTGTTTTCTTCAACAATACTTAGTATCATTTTACTACTATGTAATTCTTTTGCCTTACTGATAGCATCATCAAGTAATGCTTTTCCTATGTTCTTATGTCTATACTCTGGAAGTACACATAAACTTCCAACTTCACACATATCTTCATTAATCATTAAATTATAATAACCAACCAGTTTCCCATCTTCAAAATATCCATACATAGGTCTGTGTTGTTCATACTTCCACTGTTTCATTTTATTTTCATCAGTAGCGAAAGCAGTGAATGCTGGTGCATTCTCCTTTGTAATATAAAATTCTTCTGCCACCGTCATAAAACTTTCTCTTATAACATTTATGCATTTTTCAAAATCATCTTCTGTAATTTCTCTTATCATAAACAATCTCCATTTACTTCTTTACAATCCAATAGTCATAATATTTTTTATTCTCTAGTCCATTCAAACAAACTTCACTTTTTGTAAAGCCAAACTTACTGAATGCTTCAATTCTTTCAACTGCATAAATTGGAACTTTAGAAATAATTTCATCACAATCAAAAAGCTCGTACGCTGGTTCAATAATGATTGAAAGGATTTCGCTAATAGCATCTTCTCTTTCATATGCACTTCCAAGATCAAGTCTTAATACTCCAACTTCACCAAAATTACCATCCGACTCTCTGTGGAACAATTCAATTGTACCAACTGCTTTTCCTATACTTTTATCAATAATTGTCCATCTTACAAAATAACCTTCACCATAAGAATAAATCCAAAAATCAATTGCTGAATCCATCCTCTCCTTTGTAGGATAATAGAAATTATCCCCATGACAATTATCGCTATTAAAGAATGGAAGCGCATTCTTATCAGAATAAACGCTTAATAATTCTTCTGAATCTTCTTTCTTTGTTAATCGTAATAACCACTTATCACTTTCAAAACTAGGACATACATCATATACATTTGCCATACGAACACCTCCTACAATTTATATCTCATATCAATATACTTCTGAACTCTATCTTCAAAATAAATCATTTACTCTAATCAAATCTCCTATAAAGATCCTTGCGTTTTAATCCATTTCTTTTAATTCCTTTAGGCCAGGTTGAATTAGCAATAAGCATATAAAGACTTCTTGGAAATTTGTTTGAATCAGCATAAATATCTTCAATCTGTTTTGATTCATTAATTGCACTGGCAAGTTCTCTAAATCCTGCTGCAACATTTCTAGTTGGACCACCATCAATGTTTTTAGCATCCATAAAGCCTGTCATCATTTCACCTGCTCCAATTGCAAGTCCACCACCATATGTGAAATTACACTTATCGCACCATAACTTGACCATACTTAAAAGATTAACAAGCTGTTTACTTTCAAAAAGTCCCATGTTAGTTACAACATAAATCTTCTTCCCAGCAAATGCTTCATCTAAAGTCACACACTTTTCAATCATTTCCATAATTCTTAATGGAGCTGATGGAATTCCATCAACATAAAGTGGCATACCTAAAACAACTTTCTCAGCTGACAATATTTTATTTTTTAATTCATCAGGATTTTTTAAATATGAATTTAGATTAATAAAATCTATATCTCCTTTTATATCAGGAATAATACGATTTAAAAATCTTTTTGAATTAGCTCGTTCCCCTCTTAAGCTTCCATTAATAAAAAGAATGCTACCAGGAACAACACTAATATTAGATAATTCTTCTTTAGAAAAATCCTTTTCCTCACTTAAAACTTTTTCATTCTCAAATACTATATCTTTAATCTTACTATGAAGATTTCTACATACAGCTTCCACATACCTTTTAGCTTTTTGCTTGTCTGCATCACTCAAATCTATTCCTCTAAAAACAAATGTAATATTCTTTTCCTCTGGATATCTTTTCTTATGATGCATCTCGCCTTCAAAAATTTCAAAGTATGGAAGTACATACCCTATACTTCTATCAAAAACATTCTTCACAAAGCTACTAAAGCCACCATAAGTATACTTGCTCATAATAACAACTTCATCAGCCTTATGAATCAATTCTCCCATATGTTCATATCCATCTTTAATAACACACTGTCCTGGTTCCTTTACCCAGCATCCAAAACAGCCAACACATGGTTTTATATTTCCTTCATCTGCAATAACCTTCCAACCCTCATATTTATCTGAAACTTCTCCCCATTCTTCATCAGATAAATCATGGATTAATAAATTCAAGTTCTTTCCTCCTAATACATTTTTACTTAGTAGCTATTTGATACTTTCTCCCTTTACCCTTTCATATAACCACTTAGCAACACCATCTTCATCATTACATGCGATGACACCTGTTGCTATTTCCTTTAGTTCATCAACTGCATTCTCTACAGCATATGCTTCGTCAGCAATTTCAAACATATCAATATCATTAACACCATCACCAAATACAACGAGACGATCACAATTAAGCATATCTTTTAACTGTTTTATTGCATTTGCTTTAGATGCATTCTTTGGTATAATTTCAAGCCACTGATTTCCCGTATACATATCCTTTTGAAAAAAGCAATGATACTTATCCTTATACTTATCATAGAATGGCTTAAGCTTACTCTCATCATCAATAAGTGTTAGATAAAAAATCTCGCCTGCAATTAGTTCTTCTAAACTTTTAATCGGTCTATATCTACTGTCATTTTTCCTTGTTAATGCAAATTCTAAAGTTGCATCATTAACTTCATCAATGTTAAATGTGAATCTTTCAACTCCATCAACATATGCATAAACAATAGGTGACAAATCATATTCAATCAATTCTAAAACAACTTCTTTAATTTCTTCATCGAAGAAATTCTTCAAAAGCATTTCACCAGAAGCATTATCTCTAACAAATACTCCGTTATATACAATCAAAGGGAAATCCGCTGTCATCCCTTCAGTTACTTTATGAGATGTATTATATGAACGTGCTGTGGCATATGAAAAAAGTAAGCCTTCTTCAACAAGTTCATTAATAATTTTATTTGTAAAATCAGATGTCTTCTGGTTCGTTCTTAAAAGTGTACCATCAAGATCTGATACATATAATGTCTTCATAAATCTCCACCTTATAAATTTTCCTTAAGCCAATCAACCGATTTTCTTAAAGCCTCAATGGTTTTTGTTTCAAGAACACACCTTGCATTAACCCCATTGGCAAGTTTAAGTCTTTTTCGCAAATCAATTTCACCATCTCCAAGTGCTAGGTGATTTTTCGGTGGATTTTCAGTTGCATCATGAATATGAAAATGCATAAGTTTATCTTCATGTTTTGTAATAAATGGAACATCAATTTCCTTAATAGCTTTTGAATGACCAATGTCCCAAGTTAAACCAAACTTATCATTTTCTAGCATATAATCAATTGCCTTCTTTTCATAATCTCTAAAGCCATCTGTATTTTCTATAACTATATTAATATCACTATCGCCAATCCACTTTTCACACTTACACTTAAACTCAACAAATGACTTCATATAAGTTTCAAAGTCCCTATCATACATTTGAACCTTTCTGTCAGGAAGAGTAATATATATACCATGATTCATATGCATATTTATCGTAAGTGGCTGACTCCTATCCCCATACTTATTCTTTAAAACTAAAAACTTTTTAGCAACCTCTATTGTTCTTCTCACAGTTTCAAGATAAGCATCTGTAACGAGTCTATTAAAGTCAGCAATATTCAAATTTTCATCAAGATGAATAGTGTAGTAAATTCCAGTTTTCTCAGCAAGTTCAATAAACTTTTCTGTATCTTCAAGCTTATCAATCTGATACTCAGGTAAATTCATGTTTAATTCAATGAACTTAAGTCCCAACTCTTTACACAAATTTACATTATCTTCAAGTGTACGATTTTCAATTAATGTTGGCATTCCAAACTGCATATACTACCTCCTTATTTTGTGTTTCTCTTTCTTTTCTTGACTTCTTTCTCCACACCTTTAATACTCTTTAAATATTCTTCTTCTACCGGTGACAAGGTAATCTCCTGATACTTTCGATACTCTGTCTTCGCCTTCTTCATAGCCTCTTCATGGCTAACCTTTCCTGGTCCCTCTAATAGTTTTCGATTTCCGGAAGTAAGAATAGCATCCAACTGTTCTACATAATCGCTCATATACATCGGTTTATGCTCTATAGCATTGATTTCTGCCAAGTCAAAGTAACCAGATACAAGGTTATTAAGAATTTTCAGTTCATCTTCTTTTAAATAATTCTTCGCTATTCCAATATCTTTTAATGCTGGTAACTCTCCAGCAAATGAAGTTAATCCCATAAATGGTTCTTCAGCATCTGCTCTTTCATATATCACTTCTGCTGCAGTATGACCATGTACTGCATAATGTAACTTATTCTGAACAATTTTAAAGAACTGTACTGATTCATCACTTCTAGGGTTATAGTCCACACTAGTTGCATAAAGATCTAAAACCTGTCTGTAAAGTACCTTTTCGGAAGAACGGATATCACGTATTCTATCTAAAAGTTCCTTCCAATAATTTCCACCACCGTTTCCTTTTAGCCGTTCATCATCCATGGCAAATCCTTTGATAATATATTCCTTTAATACAGAATTTGCCCATATTCGAAACTGGGTACCTCTCTGAGATTTCACGCGGTATCCCACAGAAATAATGACATCAAGATTAAAATATTCAAGATTGCGTTCTACCTTTCTTCTCCCCTCGTTTTGAACTGTTGCAAAAAATGCAACAGTTGACTCACGAACCAGTTCTCCTTCTTTAAAAATCTTATTAATATGTCTAGAAATCGTAGATTTATCTCTCTGAAACAGCTCAGCCATTTGGTCTATCGTCAGCCATACCGTCTCATTTTGTAGACTAACCTCTAATCTACTCAATCCGTCCTCCGTCTGGTAGATAACTACTTCGCCCTTATTATCCATTGTCTAAATATCTCCTTACATTAGCCATTTAAGTTCTTCCTCATAATACATATTTAATTATACAACAAGAACATATGTTTGTCTATATCGTTCATTAAACCAAAGCAGATAAAACATTATATTTCCTCTTCAAGAAATATGTAACAGAATATAAAATTCAAGAAAAGCCCAGAGATTTCTCCCTGGGCCATAAATATCCTAATAAACTATTTAGAGAGCTCCTTATCAAATCCTAAGTATTCCTCAACAAGTCTCGCCGTCTCCTCAACACTTCTTTTATTATCTCTCTCAAGCCAGAAGTATGAGCTTTTCTTTATATCAGTATAAGCCTTAAAATTCAATGAATATAATGTCTTATTAACCGTATCCTTAGCCTTTTCAAAATCAGTAGCGCTATGAATAAAATCATTAAATCCCTGATGGTCAGGTCTGTTACAGTAATCCTCACATAACTGCTTTGGATCCTTAATCATAAAAACTATTCTTGATGGATCTGTAATTTCCTCCGCTTCCTCAATAGGAAGATTGCAATCACAGATAATTGGTCCATTTGCTGAAAGTCTTATAAGGTCAAGCACTATAAAGTCCCACTGTTCTCTCGCATTCTGAATTAACCAGCTCTTATACTCCTCAACAGTTCTTCCAAAGAATTCATCCGCATCAGCAAATTCCTTATTCATAGCCTGCTGATACTTTTCATCCGACATCTCCTTATGAAGATCAAAATGTTCATCAACATCATACACTGGAATGTTATACTTCTTTCCAAGTGCCTTTGAAATAGTTGACTTACCTCCTGTTGGTGTACCTGATACAAAATAAACGTTCTCTAAATATTTTTTAATTACATTGTCCTGAAATATCATAATTTTTCTCCTTTTGATAAATATGTTTCTTAATTGCGCATGAAAGCATGAAACTATTTATCAAACAGCTTCATGCAATTAGATATTTCTTAATCTTAAAAATGATACCATAATTCTACTTCCTTTCAAATTTATTATATGTAAAACCAGTTTTCTGGTTATACTATCTGCTTACAAAACTCTAATAACTCTCCTTTTCTTGGTTCAAGGTCTTCCTTAAACTCAACAGAACATAAACCTAAATTTCCGCTACATTCTATTTCAAGGTGTCCATAGAAATGTTCAATACTCTGAATAATTCTTTCGCACTCTCTCATACTTGGACCTGTTCTTAATGCAATAGAATATCCTTTCTTACCTGCACTAATTGATGCATGTGGTTCATGAGTATTGCACCAAGGTGTACATCTGTCGATAAAGGCCTTAAACTGACCCGGTACATCTGCCCAGTATGAAGGTGATACCGAAATAATAGTATCAGCATCTTCGAATTCATCCATAAGAATCTGAACATCATCATGCATAATACATTCACCTGTTTCATGACAAGCTCGACAACCTCTACAATAATCAAACTTATAATCCTCAATACAGATAGATTTTACATCATATCTATCTGCTATCTCCTCTGAAACAGTCTTTACAATTTCTGCAGTCGCCCCCGTCTTAACCGGACTACAATTAATTATTAAAGCTTTCATTTAATTTTACATCTCCCATTTTTTTTACAATTGACTAGTAATCAATTTTTCCGTCCATTATTTATCCTAATATTATACATCATTTGCTGCTATTATGTATACATCTTTATTTTTTGTGTATCATTACCCTTTATTTTTCATAGTTTTCTCAGCATACTGGCCAATACGTGCACAGTATATGATTAGAGTTTTTACTATTTCTTTTGGATCATCCTTCATGTCTCCATGAACCCAGGCACAAACAACATTCCATATTGCACCAACATTAAACATAATAATGTATTTTACATCAAGGCCCTCAAAGAATGTATCCGGAACCATTCCTGATAATTCAATCTCCTTATGACGTCTTAAAATATATTCATTAATCTTATTAACTACCATATACATAAGGTTATTCTTATCAAGTAACTTTATTACTCTCTTATGCGTAACACAAAATTTCACAAGCACATCTGGAACTGATTTATATGATGTAAAAAATAGTTCTTTTATATAGTCATCCATTACTGAATTTATAATCGCATCAAGGAGATCTTCCTTTGAATCAAAATTTCTATAGAATGTCTTTCTAACCACCCCTGCTTCAAGAACAATCTGCTTAACAGTTATGTCATTATATGATTCCTTTTCCATAAGTCTAAGCATCGCTTCAGTTATCTCCTGCTTTGATCTTATGGCGCTAGGATTACTGGATTCATTCATAAATATACCTCCCAACCCTTATTTTTTGGTCTATTTTTGAAAAAGACACACATCCTATAAATTCGTGTCTCTTTTAGCAAATTCATTGACTTGATACATTTTTTATTATAAATATAATTACAAAAATATACAAGTGTGTCACATTTATATAAATGATTTAAGGAGGATTTATGATTTATTTAAAAAATATAGTTAAAAAATACAAATCTGGTAACGAGGAGATTTCTGCACTTAATGGAATATCAATAAAAATCAAATCCGGAGAATTAACAGTTATACTCGGACCATCCGGTTCCGGGAAAAGCACCATGCTTAATCTTCTTGGTGGAATGGATAGACCAACAAGTGGACAAATACTAATTAACGATGAGGATTTATCAGGTTTTTCAGATAAGCAACTTACAAATTACAGAAGGAAAAATGTTGGATTTGTTTTCCAGTTTTACAATTTAGTTGAAAATCTAAATACATTTGAAAATGTCGGAATCGCAGCAAATCTTAACGGCAACATTGATAATGTTGAGGAAATAATAAAAGATGTTGGTCTTGAAAAAAGAATGAAGAGTTTTCCAAACCAGTTATCAGGTGGAGAAATGCAGCGTGTTGCAATCGCACGTGCTGTAGCTAAATCTCCAAAACTACTTCTTTGTGATGAACCAACTGGAGCACTTGATGTGGCAACTGGCGATAAGATATTTCATTTGCTGAAGAAATACTCAAAGAATGAAGATACAGCAGTCGTTGTTGTAACTCACAATCCTGAAGTTGCAAAGATTGCAGATCACGTAATCAAGCTTCAGGATGGACAAATTTATTCAGATGAAAAATAGAACATGGAAAGGATTTATATATGTTTTTCTTATTTAAAAAAATGGTTAGAAGCATCAACCAATTTAAGTTTCAGTTTTTAAGTGTTATTTTACTCGCCATGCTTTCTATAATTATTTATAGTGGTTTAGAGGGTGTTTATTATGGCATGAAACATGAATTCGATGCATTTAATGATGATACAAACTTAGCTGATGAATGGGTTCAGGCTACATATTTTACTGATGAGGATATTGCAAAGATAAAACAAACAAAAGGTATTGAAGATATTACAAAGCGTATTAGAATTACTGCTTCTGTTAGCGATGATTCTTACCTCATACTTGACTCAAATGATAATACGAATATTTCATCCGTAAAAGTTTTAGAGGGTAAGGATTATGATTCAAATAGTAATAACAGTATCTGGATTGATCCTGAATATGCAAAGGCTAATATGATTTCCGTTGGTGATTCAATAAGCATTAACTATAATAATATTTCAGTTAATCCAGTTGTTGCAGGTTTAATAATGTCTTCAGAAAGAGCTCACTTTGTAGGTTCTTCTGATTACTACATGCCTGCACATGAAAACTATGGTTATGGATACATGAGTAACGATGTTGTTAATGCATTTAATCCACAAGGTATTTTTAACCTCTTAGAAATCAAAAGTAAGAATTCAAATCTTAAAGAGAATATAAATGAAATTTTAGGTGAAAGATTTATTGCATATTTTAACAGGGATACATTAATGGATGTTTCTTTTGTTTCAAACCAGGTCGATAATTTAAAAAGAGTATCACTTCTATTCTCGGTACTGTTTATTCTACTTTCTTTATTATCGATGCGTACAACCATCAAAAGATTAATAGATGCACAGGGTGCTGATATAAATACATTAAAGTCTTTGGGATTTTCAAATAGTAGTTTACTTATCTACTACTCGATGTATGGTTTGTTTTTAAGTGTAATTGGAACTGTTTTAGGATTCATACTTTCATTTCCATTTACAAAAGCAATACAACAATCACAAAAGAAAATTATTGCTCTGCCAGAGTGGCCAATCATGCATACAGCAAATACATTTATTGTAATTACGCTTATAATTATTTTATCCGTATTAACTTCAATGAGTGCAGCAAGAAAAACATTAACTGGTCTTCCTGCTGAAGATAAGAAAGATAAGCGAAAACACAATAAAACATCTATCCTTGAGAAGATTCCACACCTATGGAACAAATTCAGTTTTGGCATGAAGTGGACCATTAGAGATGCTTCATATCATAAGACCCGAATAATACTTGGAATTATAAGCGTATGCGGAAGCTTTATGCTTCTTATGATAGGCTTTGGTACACCTGATTCAATCAACTCACTTACCAAGAAAAGTTATAGTGATGAATTTACTTATTCATACAAATATACTTTAAATCCTGCTGTTGATCAAAGAAGCGTAAATGAACTTAATAAGGAACTTGATGGACAATTAATTGAAACACTTCAGGCACGCGTGGCATTTGCTGAGAATGATGTTTATCATAAACCAATTACTGTTTTCTCTGATGGAAATTTTATAAACTTAAAAACTGTAGATGGTGAAATAATTAAAGATGATGGGATTTATATAACTGAAGGAATGGCTAATTCAGTTAATGCAAAGAAAGATGATTTTATCAAGGTTTTTCCTTCATTTTCAAATCAGACTTATACATTTAAAATTGCCGGAATAATACCATCTTCAATGCCTCAATCTCTTTATATTAAAAATAAATGCTTTATGAGTTCTGGCGCAACGTTTAAACCTACAAGCATACTTTCTAAAAAGTATATAGGCTTTAAAGACGATGGCAGAATTTCTCAGACTGTTAATGTTAAACATCAAGAAGATAACCTAATAGATTTTAGTCATGCAATTTCTGGTGTATTCACTTTAATGAAAGTAATTGCATTTATCTTAGTAATTATAGTTTTGTATAATTTAGGTGTTTTAAGTTTTCTTGAAAGAACCAACGAATATAATACATTTAGAGTACTTGGTTTTCATTATGATGAAATACGTAAATTAGCATCATTTGAAAGTATCTTAATACTGGTATTCGGTGCCCTTTTAGGCTTACCATTTGGTTTTAAATTTCTTTCAGTATATTGTGATACTTTTTCAAATGATACTATAAAAATCTATCCAAACATATTAGCTATTAACCTGTTAATTGTTTGCACAACAATAACCATATGTTCACTTATTATCATTTTGCTACTATCTATGAGAATTAAAAAGATAGATATGATAAAAGCTTTAAAGTAATAGAATATAAAATAGGAAGAGTACATTCCATTGCGAATGTACCCTTCCTTAAAATATATATTAGTATCATTTATTAAAATCAAATTCTATATAATCATTTGTATTAAAATCATAGAGTTTTCCATCTTTCATTTTTCTAGCTCCATATCCATCAGCCAAGACAAAATAATTTCCTTTACTATCGGAATCATTTGCTAAAAACAACATATAAGATTCATCATCTTCTAGTTTAACATTTTCATCCGAATCTTCTATTCCTATATACACATTTTTATATTTTTCTTCGTTATAATCAGGAAATTCCTTTTTTATTTCTTCTTTATCCAATGTTTTTGCATATTCATTAAATGGAACTTCTCCTCCATAATAACCAATTATTATCTTGTCAGGTATCCCTTCACCCTTACATACTTCTTGTACTTCAATTTCAACTTGCTGTATAGGAAGCGAGTTATCAGCTACATAGCAACTAACATCCTTGATTTTTTTGCCTTTAATCACAACTTTTGCATCCTTAAATAAATCCTCTGGTTTTGTGAATCTATAATCAGCCTCTTTTCCAATATATAATACTTTCTTATCTTCTTGATTTAGAGCACTTTCATTTTCAGTTGATTGTTCATCTTCTGTTGACTGTTCCACTTTATTATTGAAACTCAAACGTTTCGTAGTAGCTTCAATCTGTTTCTTATCTGTATTATTTGAAACATCATTATCACTACCGCAACCAGATAAAAATATGCAACATATAAGTCCAACAAATATAATTTTTTTATTTTTCATACATGACACCTCTTTCCTTCTAAAACAAAGTTTCCCTATGGGTGTTTAAGATTAAATGCATCATTATCGCATTGTTGAACGGTATTAACCGCTCTTCCTGATCCTTCTTGACACATAATGCTGTGAGTATTAGAATTGTTATCGTCCAACCCAAAACAATGACCAATCATGTACTTCTTTCTTTTTGAGTGAAGAGCTTTTTCAAGAAGTTCAGATGCATTCTGCGCGGATAGAATCCCCTTTGCATCTACACAATGCATACTAATCTCCTAATAATATCCAATCTCACTTAATACATGATCCATGAGTTTCGCATTCTTAATTGAAAACTCTGGAGTGATGTCAGGTGTTTCACCATTAATAATGCAGCGATTAACCTGATTAACTTCGAGCATGTAATTATCACTTACTGATATTTTTCTATTAATCACTCCATCATTTGTAAATATATTGTATTCAACATCACCACTCTGGTTATATTCAACATCTGATCTAATTGAACCCTTAGTTCCATGTATATAGAGTCTGTCAAATCTAGAATTTGAATTCTCACCAAGAATCATACCAACGTTAAGTGATGCTCTTGTTCCATTTTTAAACTTCATAATACTGCTAGTAACGTAGTCAACTCCAAGGTCTGAAAACTCGGCATTTGCTTTTACATATTCAATCTCTGAATTAATCAAAGATAAAATCATGGTTGTGCAATAACATCCTAAATCATAGAATGCTCCACCACCATATTCCTTATATAAACGAAAATCTTCATCATAACCCTGTGTAACAAATGCTGATTCAATATAATCAACATTACCGATTATTCCACTTTTAACATCATTTTTCAAACTTTCTACATATTCACTATGAAGATATGCATAAGCTTCCATCAAGTTAACACCACATTCCTTAGCAGTCGCATACATTCTTTCTGCTTCAGCTACATTAAGTGCAAGTGGTTTTTCACAAAGAACATGCTTACCTGCCTTAAGTGCTTTTTCTACCCATTCAAGATGAATATGATTTGGAAGTGGAATGTAAACTGCCTGAACTTCTTTATCATCAAGCAATTCCTGATAACATCCATATGCTTTTGTAAATCCATACTCATTTTTAAACTTTTCTGCCTTCTCCAAACTTCTTCCTGCAATTGCATACATATCACAATTTTCAGATTTTTTCATACCAGGTATCATACAGTTTTTTGCTATATTAGCTGTACCAAGTATTCCCCATTTTACCTTACTCATAGCGTGTTCTCCTTTTTATTTTATTTTTTAACACACCCTCTATACAAACGTTTTTCGGGTTCCTTATATACCTATTTTTGTTTCATGACTTTTTCCTCATGTACCAGTATGTGTATTCCTTTTTAAATCCTATGCTTTCATATAATTTATAAGCAGGCACATTATCTATAACAACCTGAAGCCAACATGTCTTAATACCACATTCTTTTGCTTTAGCTAAAAGTGCATTACATACTTTTCTACCATAGCCTTTTCCTCTTTGATTTTTATCAACAACAACATTATGAAGTAACATCTGATCACCTTCTGATACTAATGATGCTACTGCAATAATCTCTCCGTTTTCTTTAATTGCAACGTACTTTTGATTCACAAAAACTTTTTCAATCATACGTCTATAAATGTTCTGTTGTTTTTCTCCAAAACCTTCAAGCTTAAAATATGCAGATAACCACTCTTTCTCTGCTTTATCAAAAAATATAATATTACCTTCTGGCATATTAATATCACTAATATTCCAAAAGCAAACATCTGTCGGTGTAACAACCTGATATCCTCTTTTAGTTAAAATATCGTTTAACTCTTCATTACCATCTGTAAGTTTAAATATACAAGGAAGATTCTGCTTTGCATACATCTCCTCACAATATGGAATTTTCTGTTCTGCGTCAAAACTTGATGGATAGATTACACTAATTGAATTTGCTCGACCAGTATGTCCTTCAGAGAATCTTAATATCCATCCGTCAAATTGAACTGAGTTTAATGCTACATGAGCATTTGCTGCTAGTTCCTCAACTAATTTAATTTTTTCATGTTTGTTCATTTTTATCCCCTCTCATTTTTTAATCATTCAAAAATCGCCACTTCATGCCTTCCGCTTCAATAAGTATAACATCCTCATACGTAGCGTGTTCCTTATTATATGGATCAAAATCCTTCCATGTAGTCCAAAAAATTGATTTATCATTACGACAAAGCTTTGCTTCTAAAATATCTGATGCGCGATTATCAGATGGATTTGAAAATATAAATCTCACCTGCCTTGTATGCGTAAACCACAATTCCAAGGAAAATGGACTTTCATCTAATCTCTGAAATACCACTCTTAAATCATTATCCTGATTCATAGTACCGTATAAGTTTTCATCAACACTGTCCCCGCTAACATAATTCATGCTAACAATCATTGAATCTTCAAAACCATCATATATATCATTTAAATATTCTATATCCCTATCTACTTTATCTATGTCATCATCAAAATTAATCTCGTTCCATTCCCAACCATATTCATAAATCAATTTTCTCATTTCACCTGCCACTGGGAATGCATTCTTTAATGAAGTTTCTAAACACGCCCAATAAATAATAGTATTTTTATGAATATCTTTTTCTTCAACTAATATTTTCTCTATCTTTTTCCAAAGCTCACTCAAATAATCTGGATTTTTATTTTCATAAATTCTAATTTTGTCCCAATAAGCCTCAAGAATCATATTTATCAAAACATATTTATCCTCTGATTCAAATATATCTATAAACTCATGATAAAGTGATATGTATTCTTCTATCTGTTCATGATTACCACAGGTAAATTCCCAATCCTGATCATGTATTGTCGGTGGTTCTATTCCAAACCTTTCGTTAAGAATATTTACTATTCCTTTATTTTCCATGCTTTCCCCTTAATTTCTTAATTCTGCAATTTTATATCCAACTTCTTCCGGACAATGTGCATCTATCATTATAACTTTTCCCAATACTTTTACTTTTTCCAAATACTCTTATAAATATTCTTTTCTTCACCCTGGTAATCGCCAAGTCCTTCAAATAAAGTTTCAAAACCACACTTACTTAACACGTGCTTTGAAGCTACATTCTCGCTTAAGCAAATGCCTATTATTTCATCAATTCCAATTGCATCTGCCATAACAGGCATAAATGCCTTTACAGCTTCTGTAGCATATCCATTACCAGTATATGCCTTAGCAATATGATAACCGATTTCCCAGATTCCTTCATCGATTGGTACCATCTGCACATAACCGATATTTTTTTGATTATTCTTAGTAATTACAGGATGAACTAATGGTCCTTCAAACTTACCATACTGAGACATAAGAAACTCAATTGTTTCTCTTGCTTCATCAACTGTTTCAAATACTTCATCCGGTACAAATCTTCTATTATCTTCATCAAGAGAATTCTTATGAACATCCTCAGCCATATTCAAAGAAAACTCTGTTATTATCAATCTATCTGTTTCAATTTTCATATAAAACCTCCATATGAATCCTTCTCATAATAAGGCTTATTCCATGGACCAATCTTAATTAAAATTCACCTAAAATATAAATACGGTTACGGCTCATATTGAACCGAAACCATATTTACTTCATAGTTATATATTCATGTAATTTATTTTCACTTTTAGTAATTAACTTATGTCATAAGTTGAATATCCTAGTTCCTGTAATTTAATCTGTAATTTAATAAAATTATCTCTATTCTTCTGCTTACTTCTAAGTCCTTTTTTATCAAATACTACCCTTGTCTTCTGATAATCTGTAAAAAACTCGAAAAATGCTGGCATAACAGTTATGTCTCTATCAGCAACACATGTATCTACGTTATACTTTTTACCTGCACATTCTTCAAGTTCAATTGTTGATTCATCCTTAAATATAATAATGTTTGAATCAATGTCTTTAATGTCATAAAAACTCTTTGTAATATACTCCATTTTTCTTAATCCTTTTCAATTCCTTTTAAATTATTTTTCACTGTTACCTGATAATACATCCAACGCTTCCAACAGATTGGAAATACTATCAACACCCTCGGGGATTTCCTTGTTAAATCTGTTTAACCATAATGCTTTTATACCAACCAAATCTGCTCCATTTACGTCACTACTAATCGAATCCCCAATATGTATAACTTCTTCAGGTTTCAATTTTACATTCCTTAATGCAAGTTCAAACAACTCTTTTCTTGGCTTATAAGATCTGGCATCTTCAGATGTAAAAACACCTGCAGGTTTAAGTCCATGATATTCTATAGCTTTTTCAATATCTTTCCTATCTATATTTGAAACAATATAAATAGGCACAGGACTCTTATCAAAAAATTCTTTTGACTCTTCAAAAATAGGTGGTTTCATCCAATGTTCAAACATAGCATTACTTAGTTCTTCCACATCGGCATTTGAACCAAACTTTTCTAATGTATGTTTTAATGACATTCTTTCTAATTCTCGCTGTGTTTCAAAACTATCACCATACGAATTCAAAAATATATCTTGAAATTCCTTCCACCAGAAAGAACCTATTTCAGATTTTTTTTCAACCTTTCCGGTATCATATATAATCTGAGTTATTTTTTTGATTACCTCTCCATCTTCGTGGACTACCGTCCCATAAAAATCCACGAATAATGCCTTTGTCATTCAACACCTCCTTTGCACTATTATTTCATTATACCACTTATAAATATTTCTTCTCAATATCATCTAAAAAATCTGTTCTTGTTGGATAAACTTCATCCCACTGAGATATGTTATCCTTTTCCATTTCTTTAACGGCTAAAGATATAATATCTGTTATTTCATCAATGTCTTTAACAGCAGCAAGTCTATAATTTATCTTCATTCATTAGTCTCCTAACTAAGTTTAACAGAAATAATATGTCTTGTTGGCCAAAACTCATACAAATGAAGAGTTGTTACTTTGCCTTCAAATGCTGAAAAATTATTTAATACTTCAGGTATGGCCTTATGAATAATCTCTGGTTTATCTATAAGTAATGTCGTATGAGATGACCAGTTAAACATGCTATTATCATCTCTAAATTCATCTTTTAATAGTAGCATTTCGCTACTAACTTCTGGTTTAACAAATAACACCTGATTATCAGGAAGATTAAACATAGCAATATGATTAAATGATACATCAAAAGCCTTATGTGTTTTAGCAACATTTTTCAGACGACTTACTAATTCATCTTCTCTATCACTGTCATATGAACCCAAAGTAAAATGCATTGGAATTCCTTTTGTCTGAATTCCATCATATCCTTTTTTGTATAATTCATTCTGCATTCCTGCTAGTCTTTCTTCTGTATTATCATCGTAACCTGCTAATACATATAATGCCTTATCTGCCATAATAAATTCTTTCCCTCCTAATTTACACGTCCTTAGCAAATGCAACATTTGTTATTGTTTCTTATAGAAATACCAATGTGATCCCCATAATGCCTTCTCCAATTAATCCTCTCCAACAAGATGTACAGTCATGTAATCATGCTCTGTTGCAGGTAAAAACTTTTCGATAACATCCTTAGTTTTTAATCTAAGACTTGATGTACAAACACATGGATGACATCCTATGTTTTCATCTTTTAAAACATCCTCATCAATAAGAAGTTTTACCATATGTTTCTTATCATTCATAAGTCCCATAACGCTTACTGCACCAGGCTCAATATCTAAATGTTCTAACATATCATCCGCCCCAGCAAATGACAGCCTCGATGAGTTAATCTGTGCTGACAACTCTTTTGTCTTAAATTTCTTATCTCCTGGCATCATCAAAAGATAAAAGTTTGTTTTCTGTCTGTTGCATAAAAACAAATTCTTACAAATTATAACACCAAGTATTGCATCTATTTTACTACAGGCTTCCATGTCACCTGCTGCTTCATGATCAGTTCTATAATATTCAATTCCCAGAGAATCAAGATAATCGTAAGTACGAACTTCTCTTTCAAGACGTCCCTCTGTAGTCTCTGGTCTTCCTTTTAATAATTCCATTTTCAACAACCTTTCTTTCTAGTCAACGCATCCTACATATGCAACCGACTTATTTCCCATGGATAAAATTCCATCCTTTGAATACCTGTTAAAGACATCAATTATCTCTTTTAAGTATTCTTCGTATTTATCGTCTCCTTCTTTAAGAGAATATGAACCTGAAAGACTTCTTGCAATAAACTTATTCTTATCGAAGAACAGCGGATTATCATATTCCACATATTCATATTTACCATCAAAGAACTTATTTATTCGTTCATCGTCTTTCACAATTCCACCGCTAAATCCCTTAAAGTTCTTACAGTACTTTTTGTATATATCATATAATTCCTGATTTAGTTTTTCGTCCATGTCTCTTACATTCCAAATCAGAAATACCTTTCCATTTTTCCTTAATATTCTCCTGCACTCACTTCTAAATTTATCTACATCAAACCAGTGAAATGCCTGAGCCGTCGTAATAAAATCAACCGAGGAATCTCTAAGCGTCGTGTTTTCAGCACCACCTCCTACTGAATGAAAATTATCAAATCCATTAAGTTCATCCTCTGCAACATTTCTCATGTCTTCATTAGGTTCAACACAGTAAACATCATTTCCATAATCCAGCAAATGCCTTGCGAACTTGCCTGTACCGGAACCAATGTCAGCTATCACTGATGATTTTTCAATTCCAAAAACATCATAAAAGCTATCAAGAAGTTCCTTAGCATAACTTGGTCTTCCAACTGTGTAATCCTTTGCATAACCATCAAAATTCTTTGTTGTGTCTGTCATCTTCATTCGTACCTCCAGATTTTCACCACACTAGGTTCATTATAACATAAAAGTCATCAGAATAATCTGATGACTTTTAAATTAATAAATTGCTATTGGCATATTTGTTTCTACTATTTCATATATCTTTGGCATTGTTTTAGCTGGACAGTTAATACATCCATGGGATCCATTTCTTCTCCAAATATTACCACCAAATCTATTTCTGTAAGACGTTTCATGGATACCAATTCCATAATTTGTAACTCTAATCCAGTTCTTAACCCAGACTATGTATTCAGGTCTGCCATTTTTTATTTCTCCAGTAAGTTTTTTATTAGTTCTCTTATCAAATGCATAGAATGCACCCTTTGATGTTTCATGCTTACCATCATTCTTACCTGTAACAACATCTGTTTCTAAAGCAACTTTTCCATCTTTGTAAATCCACATATGTTGCTTTGCTATACTAATTTCAATATAGTTTTTACCAAAACCATAATTATCATCGTATGGAGCTGCTTCTTTTCTAGTAAAAACAGGCTCTCTCTCAACATTTACTCCTTCTTTAAGTTCCTTCTTTAACTGTTTTACTTCATTTTCCTTATCTATCAAATAACCATAATAACCTTCTGCTCGTAAGAAAATAACATCTCCAGCATTAGTCTTAAACTCATGTTCCTTATAAACTGTATCAACTTCTGATGCTAATTTATCAACATATTCAGTTAGTTTCTTATTCCATTTTTTCTTATTCTTGTAGTAATTTCCATCCTCATCTTTCTTAAGCCACTTCTTAAGAGTTTTACCATCAAGAACTTTTTCCTTATCATTTGGAAGTTTATATGTAATTTTAACACCAATTAACTCATTTAAGTTATCCTTTTTCTTAATCAAATTAGCATCATCAGAATAAACTTCTGGTTTTTCATAAAACTCATTTAAATCTACTTCTTCCTTAGCCTCTCTTATAGCTTCATCTATAGCCAATGTGGCTTTTGTAATATCCATTGTATTTCCAAGAATCTCTTTTTCAATTACAAAATCACCATCTTCCATTTCAAGATGTGCATCAACTGGTGCAACCATTTTAGCCTTATCAAATTCTTCCATCTTATCAAGAATATTGTTTAATTTAGCATCTTCAAAACTATATTCTAGATCAAAATTCTTCTTACCCTTTGAAAGTAATTTATTAAAAAATGTATCCTTATTTTGCTCTTTTAAACAGTCGTCAATATTTGATTCATCAACAAACTTAAATCCCATACTAGAACCATCAATGACTTTTTTACTATCATTAAAAACTACAGAAATCTTATAATTGTTTTCAAAATCAACTAATGTATTTTTAGCTTCTTCAATTGTCATTCCACTGATATCAATGTTATTAATCTTTGATCCTTTATCAAAATATTTAGAATTCGAGTTTACATAAAATATCATTCCGCCAACTGTCACAGCAAGCACAGCTACAGCTGATGAAACAGAAGCTATAATAAATTTCTTTTTCTTCTTAGCCTTAGCTTCTTTTTCCTCATCGCTTTCTTCACTTGCAGCATGGTTTACATAATCAACTTTTACTTCATTATCATTCTGCTCAGTCTTTTTATTATCATCCTTTTTATTTTCAGGTTCTTTTTTTTCTTCAGTTTTTTTAGTGTCTTCTTTGTCAGTCTTTTTTTCTTCTTTTTTATCTTCTGTTTTATTATCGTCAGTCTTCTTATTCTCTGTTTTTTCTTCTTTTTTGTCTTCAGATTTCTTTTTATCATCAGACTCTTTCTTGTCTTCAGGTTTCTTATTATCCTCTGCTTCAACTTTCTTTTCTTCTGGCTTTTTTTCTTCTGCCTTCACATTAGTTGATTCAGTTTTAGTCTCTTCAGCCTTAACTGCTTCAATCTTAACTTCTTCAGTTTTTCCTTCTACCTTAACTTCTTCTGACTTTGACACCTTATTCACCTATACCTTTTAAATTATTCTTTACTATTATTTATCTCATCAAACTTAGCCTGCATAGTTGGATTATTCTTAGTAAGTTTCTTAATACTTACATCTTCCACTTTATCATTTGCTAATCTAAGCTGTCTATCTGAACCCAATAAGGATTTCTTCACCTTTTCAAGATGATCGATAGTCTTATCAATTTCATCAATTGCAGTTTCAAAATGTTTATGAGCTAACTCATAATTCTTAGCAAATCCTTCCTTAAACTTAAGAAGACTATCTTCAAAATTGGAAATATCAATATTCTGATTTTTTACAATCTGAAGTTCTTGTTTATAACTAAGTGCATTAGTAGCTGCATTTCTAAGTAATGTTATTATCGGGATAAAGCACTGAGGTCTTACAACATACATCTTATCGTATTTATAAGATACATCAACTATTCCACCATTATATAACTCACTGTCACTTTCAAGCATAGATACTAATACTGCATACTCGCAATTCTTTTCTCTTCTATCCTTATCAAGTTCTTTAAAGAAATCTTCATTCTTATGTTTAGTTGCTGTTGTATCCATCTCATTTTTCATTTCAAACATAATGGATATAAGTTCTACACCATTCTCATCTGACTCTCTATATATAAAGTCACCCTTACTACCTGTTTTAGCATCATTATCTTTTTCAAAGTATGCATTTCTAAAAGCAGTAGCTCTAAGTGCATTAAACTGATCTTCACAATATCTTTCTAAAGATTCACCAACCATTTTAGTTGACATTCTAGTCTTAAAATCTTTATACTGCGCAATCTGTTCATCTTTTTCCTGAAGCAAAATTTTACTTCTTTCTTTTTCCTGATTAAGCATGTTTTCAATCTCATGCTTTTCTTCAGATGCTTTTTTCTCAACTTCTAAAACTGCTAATTGCTTAGATGTTTTTTCAGCTTCAAGTTTTGATTTATAATCATTAACTATGTTATTAAGTTCGCTAATTTCTCCCTGTTTAGATTCCTTAATCTTATCTATTTCTTCTCTATATTTATCTATTTCTTTTTGCTTTTCATTCTTTATATTTTCAACTGCTTCATAAATAGCAATCTGTTTCTTTTCATCCACAGAATCTAATTCATGTTTTGCTTCTTGCATTTGAACTTTTAAAGTATCATATTCTTCTTTTAATCTTGAAATCTCTTTTTCATATTCTTCTTTAGTCTTAAGCTTTATTTCATTTTCTTTTGCTTCAATTTGAAGTTTATGTTCACTGTCCTTTGCTTCAATTTCAAGCTCATGCTCTTTCTTTAAATGACTCTCAATTTCAGACAAACGACTATTTAAATCCTTTTCAAATTCTTTATCTCTAATCTGCTTAACGATTGAACTTAGTTCTGTATCATCAACAGTAAATGCTTGTCCACAATGTGGGCATTTAAGTTCTGCCATAAAAATCTCCCTCCAAATGTAAAGAACCATCAGTTCATTTTTACCTTTTACTCCAATATTATATTATAATCATAAAAAGAAAAACCTGCAACTATAGTTACAGGTTTTTCTTCTTTTTATTAAATTAATGAAGCATATACTCCAAATTATTTACCTAAGTTTTCTTTTTCAGGTACTGTTACCATAATGTCATAACATGCAAACATATTATCAACTTTCTTAGAATCAAGCTTTGGTGTAAAAATACTTACTATTGGAACAATAATAAGACCAACAATCATTGTAAATGCACCAGCATTAATTGGTGATGCAATAATTGGATTACCATTCTGACTAGTAATTACATTAGCAATTGTAAATCCAACGCCAAAAATATAACTTGCCCAAACTGAGATCTTAGTAATCTTCTTACTATAAAGTCCATACATAAATGGTGCTAAAAATGCACCTGCAAGTGCTCCCCACGATACACCCATAAGCTGAGCAATAAATGTTGGTGGGTTAAATGCAATAATAACAGATAATGCAATAAAGCAAACAACAAATATCTGCATAAGACGAAGCTGAACTTTATCTTTTAATTCCTTCTTAACTATAGGCTTAATCAAGTCAAGAGTAAGTGTTGAGCTTGATGTAAGTACAAGTGATGAAAGTGTTGACATTGATGCAGAAAAAACAAGTACTACTACTACACCAATTAAAATGTCTGGTAAAGTTGATAACATCGTTGGAACAATATTATCATATGCTACTTTAGTTATTCCATCAACTTCATTTATAATACCTTTTTTATCACCAAATAACCTGCCAAAGCCACCAAGGAAATAACATCCACCAGCTACTACCATTGCAAAAAATGTTGAAACAACTGTACCAGTCTTAACAGCCTGTTCATCTTTAATAGCATAAAATTTATGAACCATCTGAGGAAGTCCCCACGTACCAAGTGATGTAAGAACTACAACACCTAAAAGATTAAGTGGGTCAGGTCCAAAGAAACTAGCAAATAATCCCTTACTATCCGCAAGTGCTTTAGTTGTTACTGTTGGATCTGTTTCAATAACAGAAAGCTTATTAATTGCACTTAAGAATCCACCCTGTCCTGCAAGTACAGAACCTATAACAGCACAAATACCTATTAACATTATAATACCCTGTACAAAGTCGTTAAGTGCAGTAGCCATATAACCACCAATTACTACATAAGCTGCCGTAAGAATTGCCATTACAATAACACAATATCTATAGTCCACATTAAAGGCCATACCAAAAAGTCTTGATAAACCGTTATATACACCCGCTGTGTATGGAACTAAAAATACAAATGCAATTACTGAACCCGCTATTCTAAGTGACTGAGATTCAAATCTCTTTCCAAAAAATTCCGGCATTGTTCTAGCATTAAGATGCTGTGTCATAAGTCTTGTTCTACGTCCAAGTACAAGCCATGCAAGCAAACTTCCTATAAATGCATTACCAATACCAATCCATGTTGATGATAAACCATATTTCCATCCGAACTGACCAGCGTATCCAATAAATACAACTGAAGAAAAATATGATGTACCAAATGCGAAGGCAGATATCCAAGGTCCGACACTTCTTCCACCTAACACATAATCATTGACGTTTTTAGCCTTATTTCTTGAGTAAATACCGATTCCGATAGTAACTACAAAAAATACAACTAGCATTAGAATTTTGATAAACATTTTCTTTCTCCTTAAAGAATCTGTACCCGCCTAAGCAGGTACAGATTCAATTTATTTTTATTATTTTTTATTCGCCTTCAAGATCCTGTGCATCAAGGAAATCCTCTTTAACAAATGTATACTTTTTATTAATCTTTGTTTTCCAGAAATTACACTTAGCTAACAAACCATACTGATGAATCCTATTAATAAGATACTTAGTTGCCATATCCCTAGCCATTAAGTTGCTTGCAATAATATCTCTGATTTTTTCCTTATTGCAATCACCTTTTCCAAGAAATGACAATGCCCATTCATCATTAATGTAACAAGCTATTGCATATCTGCTTCCTGCAATTAATCCATCAATGTCATGAAGCATAATATCGTAATCCTTAACATATGGTTGATATCTCTTTTCTAATCCTTCGAATTCTAATTTAAAACTTCTTCCAAGAGTTAACTTAAACATCTTTCTTCCCTTATGGAACTCTATCATATATGCTCCATCAAGTAATTCTTCATATTCTTCTTCTTCATTAGTATGAATTTTTGTAGTAAACTCTGAATATTTTTCAAGCAACTCATCCTTTTTTTCAGCTGGAATTACATCATCATAAAAACCTTCGTTAAACTTAATGTATTCAGCATTGTAAATTGAATAAGTCATATCATCATATAAAATCCATTCAATCAAATCAAATGAATCAGGATTTTCTTTTATAAAAGCCTTAACAGCACTCATAGCTGTAAATGCCGCATAAGAAATAGGATAATTATATGATCCTGTTGAAATTGATGGGAATGCTATTTTTCTAATTCCCTTCTCTTTTGCAATCTTTAAAGATTCCTTATAACATGATGTTAATAAATCAGCTTCTCCCTCTGTACCATCTTTCCATACAGGTCCAACTGTATGAATAACATACTCACAAGGAAGATCATAAGCTCCAGTAATCTTTGCCTGTCCAACAGCACAACCATTAAGTAAAAAACATTCATTTAAAAGTCCTTTACCTGCTGCTGCATGGATCGCTCCATCCACACCACCGCCACCAAGTAAACTTACATTAGCAGCATTAACAATTGCATCTACATCTGATATTTTTGTAATATCACCCTTTATTATTCTTATCATATTCCTATTTCACCCAATAGTCCCTTTCTAACATACTACCCGCATTATCAATGTTGTCAAAAAAACGAATATATACATCTTCCATTTAATAAATGGTTCATCCAAGACATATATACACCTGTATAATTTTACCACATACATATTAAAATCGGCAAGTATTTTTATTCAAATGATAGAGTAAATTTACTGTCAGTTAAGAAAGATTAAACTTCTTCTAATATAATGATTTTTCTTTTATTTTTTGATTGCATAAATAAACCTTATTCTGCTTGTTATTATTTTATCT
>Ga0247609_10000774_pt1 | contig 41754 bp, 32 predicted proteins | sample 172DNAGHGlowgp2_FD_193487 | JGI IMG/M metagenome (GOLD analysis project Ga0247609, IMG submission 193487) | Sheep rumen microbial communities from Palmerston North, Manawatu-Wanganui, New Zealand - 1728 DNA GHGlow gp2 | ecosystem: Host-associated > Mammals > Digestive system > Stomach > Rumen ... | reverse complement strand
GATTGCCTGCTTTTCCAAGTCGGCGCTTTTGACTTTTGCCGCTTCAAAAACGATCTTTTCAAACAGGGCATCTTCTTTACTCTTCCGCATATCCATTCTCCTTGCAAATCTGATACACCGCTTTTCGTGCTCTTGCCAAATAAGACCGCACAGTGCTTGAACGAACTCCTAAGATTCTTCCGATCTCCCGATCGGTCATTCCTAAGAGGTACTTGTACTCCAGAACATGCTGCTGTTGATCCGGCAGCTTTAAAAATGCATCTCGCAATTCTTCAACAGCAATCCGATTCAGCACGCCTTCCTCAAATGATGCATTTTCATCTGTGTATTCAAAAGAGAATTCATCGTGATCTATGCTGCCGACGATGTATTTATGCTTGGTTTTACGCCTGCGCAAGGTGTCGATGCTTTTCCTTCTAATACACATGACGAGAAAGCTGCGCATTGTGCAGCGCTCAACATTGCGAAATCTTTCGATGTGGGTAATGACATACGCAAAGAAATCCTGCACAACATCCTCAGCATCATGAGGGTTGTGAACGAATCTATTTGCTTCATTCAAGAGCAGTTGATAGTTTTGATTGTATAGATCAATCAGAAACGCGCGATCGTCTTCTGATTCGATCATCTGGAGCATCAAAAGAAACATGGTTTTCGCCTCATTATCGTTATTGTCATTTTACAAGTTTGTTGTCGTTTGTCAATGGTGTGAAGATAATAACTGTAACTTTTGATCACAGTCATCTATTACTTATAAACACCGCTATTCGACAAAATGTCCATTGAGACGATGTGTATTTTATAGAGTTTGATACTTTTCCATGTTAATAGTAAGAATGATTGATAAATAGGGCATGACTCTGTTATTGGCGTAACAAAATTCAAATCGTCTCAGAGATATAGCAAGGAACCAACCAATAATAACACCGGCAACTGTAGTTTCGAATAAGAAGGATCATTTAGCGATTATACTTTTTGTTTTGACATTCTATTCTTTCAATAGAGCGTTTTCTGTACTAATTCCCAATCCAATGTCTAAGGACTAATTACGGGAAGTCACAAAAAAGATAACTAAACAAAGAATGCAAGGTATGGTTAAGACCAATAAACTAGCATTAAGTAGTCGTTGGCACTTCGGCAAAAAAGTATTATGAGATTCCTTAGTTTTCTGCAAGGAAAATGTACACGGGAGATTTAGTATTCACGGGGACTTGAAAAAGAGGTAACAAGCAGACGCTTTATTGCGTCCACCTACTACCCCCATTCTTTTCTTAAGAATCTATCGTTAGTTTATCAAAGCAACGGAAGGAAACAACTCGTCTAAAAGGCTTTCAAAAGTATGTGGTATGATCTCAAGGACGATCATAGGGATACTCTACCTCGGTTTCTCTTTCCAAACGATCAATTTGCTCGACAATTTGCTGACGAATATTATCGCGATATCCAGGCATCGAAGTCGAAATACGGAATGATTTATAAACTCGCTCGATCTCCTTACTGTCGTATTCTCCATTCTCGTACTCATCTGTGTTCATCATCTTTGTCATCCGGCAGAGACCATCCAACAGGAACACATACGACATATTGACCGATTCACCGGACTTGGGATTTCTTCTCAGTTTTTTGATAAACGGCTCCGCTTCATCATATAAGCCATCATCCATCTTGATATCCGCCAAACGCAACCAACATTTAGGGCAGAACTTAAATCTCTTATCAGCAGCATCAAGTGATTCGATTCCTTTTGAACGGTTGTTGATGCTACAGTAAAAATCACATTCGGAGAGCCAAGCATCTTCCTCATCTGGTTTATACATTTGATAATCTTTTACCAGAGTCAGTATTTCTTCGGCCGTTGCGTTCTTTGAAGCATATTCATCCAGTAAGAAATCTATCGAAAAGGAAAAAGCTCGCCATGTCCAAGCAGATTTATCTATAGTCAAAAGCTTATCAAACCAATTGGCGCATTCTTCCCTTTCCCCGCAGTTGCGACCGTATAAAATCGCATCAGCCAATAAATCGGTATTATTGCTATGAGCTCTTAATCCTTCCTCGGCAATCTGTAAGGCACTACGATTATCACCGCATATTTTGGAAATAGATACTGTAAAGTTGTGAAATTCATCTGCACTGCCTGTCAATGGATCTTGACACGACAACAGAACTTCCAAAAGATCATCTAGCATTTCTTCAATGCCTTTTGCATCCCAAGAATTTTCTCGACGAAAGCGATTCAAAAGATCGTCAGCTTGACCGACGTCACGTAATCCTGGGAACTTGCTAGTTTTTGGTTCTTTGGTTTGTGAATTACTGTTCTGCTCGGTAAAATTGTTGTTCATTGTTATGCTCCTTTCAATATGCATTGTATTTTATATTTTCGTGAATCATATGTTTATGTCTGCGATTCTTCCCCCGATGTTTCTTTCTTAGCTTTGTTCTTTCGCTCTTCCTCATCTAATTCTGCAATCTTTCGATCTATATCAGCAATCATAGCATCAATATCCTGTTTTGACGGTATGTTAAGGATGGAATCATTCTTCTTACTGATGCCAAAGTGACGAAGTTCTTCAGGGAATTCTACATTGGATGAACCACTCTTTATGGAAAATGAACCCTTAGAATCAAGCGCAGTAAAACTTTCAAGCAAAGATACATCTTGTTCCGTTGAAATCAATTTGTTGAAATATTGATCCTGTACATATATGTCCTCAGAAAGCTCTGGGTACTTACGCAAGGGCAAAGGACGAACAATATAATCATTTTCATCATATTCTTCAATATCAGGTAAACGAGAAAAATAGGGGTATTTTCGACCAGAAAAGATTAAACACTCACCTGCTTCCTTGTCCAGATGCTGGAGCCGTGATACGCTAATAAGTGGTTCGTTGTTTGAACCGATAACTCCGCTTAGTTCACTGATTTCTCGCAGAAGCTCCGTTTCTCTTGAGGTTAGGAATAACCAATTGGAGCAATTTGACATAATGGTTTCCGCTTCTTCCCCATACCGCTGTTTGAGCTGATGTTTGGACTGAATAACTAGCATAAACCGAATGTTACGGCTGCGAGACGCCGTAATCATTTGCGGCATATCGGTCATTTGGGGCAAAGAGGTAAACTCATCCAAAAGAAAGTTTATTCGAATTGGAAAACGATACTCCTTTGTCTTTTTGTATGCATTATCAATCAAAAGCTCGTACATTTGCTTAATGAAGATCGCAACGATTTGATGATAGCTCGTCTTTTCGTCCGGCATAATGAGAAAAACAGCAGTTTTATCAAATCCAATATTATTGAGATCAAAACTGGAGTGGGATAGCAATCGTACCATTTGGGGTTGTAAGGAAAAACTTGCCATGTGCTGGTCGAATACACTAATGATGCAGGACATGGTGTCAGAGGGACAAATGACTGTACCCTGTAGTCTCGCTCGAATCAGTTCGTCTTCCTCTGCATACTTCCACAAGGCGGACTTTGAAATACGTATTGAATTGGTTGACGAGAACAACTCACTTCTTAGTTTTAAAAGATTTCGCATGTTGACTAAATTCTCTGGTTGTTCTTTTTCTTTGCAGATACGAAATAGCAGCAGTATTAGGCCGAAGAGCATATCTCTCGCGCTGTAATCCCAGAACGGATCTTTCGCAGTAATGGGAATCAGATTGGCGGTGATATCATTTATGAATTCGCATGCCTTGTCGACATCACCGTCACGGTACAGCGAATAGGGCACAGAGAGAATGTTCCAGCTGTCTCCCCGTTCCGGATTGCGCAAATCGATAGCTCGAATATCATACCCGTTTTTTTCTAAATAATCACTTGTCCGGCGGTATATCTCACCCTTTGGGTCGCAAATAATCATGGCCTCCCCGGAGGCGGTCAGAAGCCGCACCGTGGGCATGACTACCAGCCGGCTCTTTTTCGAGCCGGTGGCGCCAATCAACAGGCAGTGGCTGTCTGAACCATCCGTGTAGACACAGTTGGTATTCCTGTCGAAATCCATTGGAAAACCGCCGCAATTGGGAGCGGTCCATTTGCTCAGAGCTCCGGGGATCAGCTCTTCCGATCGAATGTCATAGCAGGAAAATCCGGTGCGGAACGTATCTGCCCGCTCTAACCTCCCTTTGTTTTCGCCCTTACCATTACTAGAAGTATACGCATCATAGTACAATTTGGTCGAATACCGTACGATTTTTGAATTCTTTTTAGCTGTGTCCATATTGATTATACTACCTCATACCTAAGATTTTTTCTTTGTTTTTTTGCTCATATGCTAATTCTGATAGATTCTTCCATTTTTCCTCTACTAATTCTGACAAATTCTTCCATTTTTCCCTCAAGAGGACAATGCTTTCTTGATAAGATTCTTGGCTGTTAAGCTTATCAATCGATTGAACAATATCATTAAGGATAGCTTTCACTTGACTTAACAACTTCTCATACTGTTCCTTAAGGCCTTCATATGATTCTCTTGTAGAATCAAGCTCTGCTTTGATCATTTCCATATCAGGATCAATAGCCGACTCCTTGACAACAAACTCTATAAACGTTGGCAAATAGTATTTTTTGATTCTTTCAAAATATTCAGATGGCAGGCGGATGAGCAAATAGAGTGAAAACTCCCGTTTTTTTGGAATGGCATCCGAAAGGGCTTCCGCTGCTTTCGGATTTGACCATAACGTAGCTTCGTCATCTGTTAATCCTCTGCATTTGAGACCTTCACTTACGCCGCGAAAATAACGATCATAAACGCCATAAAAACTTTCAACTTTCTCAACGATTGCATCAATAGCTCCACCGATGCTATTCTGAGATGAACAGACGCAAACACGATCATCATTTAATCTGTTACCATCAGGAACATTGCAAGTTAAAGCTCTTTGGTCATTAAATTGCCCTAAAAGCATCTGATCGTTCCATGCCGTTTTACAATCAGAACACAGAACAACTACATGAACCTTGAAATTAGGGCTTTGATCTCGCGTGAAAAAACTGGGTATAGCTTCCTTTAGCTGAAGATGCCGAAGATGTTGTGTGACATTCATTTTGTAGTTAGTTGAATCGCATTCTAAAATCTCAGTATAGAACATATATGTATTGCCCTTCCTATCACATCAATTGCAATAGAGTCTTTATATTCCAGAAAAATAAGGGGTAGCATCGCTTGCTGTAAATTCATTATAAATCTGGATAATCTTATCTGTAACATTAGTGCAATTAGATATTCCTTTTATTGCATCTGACCTATCGATCTTTTTGCCACGACACAGTTCTCTAAACTCATCTTCAGAGAGTATCCCCATTCCTAAAATAACATCGCGTTCTGCAGAAAAGAGATTATTCTTGTCGTTTGCTATATTAGACCAAGATATAAAGAAACACTTTTTAATCTGTTCATCAGAAGGACTGTTCATTTCCGATAGAAGCTTAAGCTTATCTTTCAATGCATAATCTGAAGCAGTAAAGAACCAATCATTATCCTTTTGCATACAGCGAAGCATGCAGTTTATCACAGCTCTAAACACGTCTACGCGGTATTCAGGGGGTTGTCCTCCAGCGTCTTTCACAAGATGCTTTTGGACGCCGAAGAATGCTCTAACAGTTGCCAAGCATTCCGTTTCGCATTCTTGTATCGTGTCTAGCTCAGCAATTATTTCCTTATGCCTTGCTGGGTTTTCAATAGCTATTTCCCAATGTTTAGAATAAAACTCGGCAAGGAGTTTTTCGTCAAAGCCTACATAATATACACTGTGCAGCGTGAGCAGGTGGGCATCTTGATCGGTTAACAATTGCAAAAGCTTTCCATACTTCATCTTTATAAGACGTTGAGGGCATTTGACACCATCCTTCGTAAAGATCTGGCTGTTGCCTTCCCTAAGTGCATGGTAATCTCTAGGCCAACAATTTTTATAAATCGAAAAAGCAAGCATCTCGTTTTTGACTGAGCTTTTAGGCTCATCGTCGGAACAGTTATGAACGCTCCGATAGAGTCTTTGCAAAATTTGGTATTCGTTCAGTATTGTATTTTGCAAACGGTAGTCACTTAAGTAGGAAGCGACCGTATCAAAATATGGGAACTTAACTGTATCGTTGTAGCTTTTATCAATCTCTTTGATTTTATCGGCGAATAGTTTAGCTGCAGATCGTTTGTTCATCTCTGGGATGACTGGAATAATATAATCAAAGAATTTTTCATACTGAATGGATTCCAAAAAACCGTCATTGATCGCGTATATAAAGCAAAGGTGCCGATTTTTTCGTTGGAGACGGAGGTTTACAAGGTTGTTGATTTCCCGCAAGCGAGTCATAATATGCAGGCAAGCATGATTATCCAGTCGATCTAAATCTTCAAAAACGACAACATGACCTATCTTTCTAGCAAGCTTTTCCAGACAATACACCAATTCTGTGCTGTATAGATCTAAATAGCTTTCGGCTGTCTCCTGTTCAACGGACAATTCCGCATTGGCTCCTTTCAATGTGAACGCACGGAACCGGATACGAGGAAGAAAGTGCATGCTGAGAGTCGTTATAACAATTGTAATAAACGCGATACAATAGCTGGTAAGGATGAAGCGAATCAAGGTTTTATATTTCACGAGGAAATCCATAATCGGACTAGCCAGATTTGGCCAGACATCCGTGTTGCCTACTGCAACAAGAAGCTTTCCGAGCGGCTGATGAAAACTCAAGAGAAATATACCAAGGATAAAAAAACCAGCGAAAGGGGTAATCCACCAGTGATGCCTTAACCACTCTTCCGGGAAGAGTCGAAAACTGCTCTGCGGTAAGTCTGCTTTATGAAACCGTGCAAATATCTGGAGAAGCATCCTTCGCTCAACGGCATTAATCGCAATCAATCCTTCAGACTGTTCCTTTGCATCGTTTTTTTCTACAACAGCATTGATGGCAGACGATCCTTTTTTTCGCCCTGTTGATTTGTTTCTATTAACATCCGTTCCGCAATTTGTTTCCATATTGGACGCATATTCACCGATAGAAACATACAAATACTTTATTTTCTCTTTCTTTTGGTTTTGACCGTTCTTCTGGTTTTTTGTTTTTTCATGCTTTTTGCAATCAAGGAATCTAAAAGGAGCACTTTTTTCAGCTTTATTCTTTTGATTTGAATCGTCAGCTTTTTTATGCTTCCTTTCATGCGTGTAGCGATCATAGGATCTAATAAGAGAGCTTTTCCCTGTCCCAAAACCACCGGAAATCGCAATATTATGAATCCGTTTTGCTTTCGGTTTGCTAAGGGCATCATCCAGAAGGCCAAAGTATACTTTTGTTCTCTTGTCATTGGATAAAGAAGAATCCGGGGAAAGCGGAAAAATTGTGATGGTATTTGTTCCTTTCATTTCTTGAACGCCTTTTCTCCTTCATAATAGCGCGGATAATAGTAATACATAATAATTATAGACAGTATTGACCAATTAACTATTACGAATCTATCCGCAACCTCTGTAAGTATAAACACCTTAAGATTAGACAATGTCCATTGTAATTCGTCAATTATAATAATATATTTTACAGACCGTCATTTACATTCTAATCCGATGTAAACATAATAGTTTGTATTTTCCTGATAATCTTCCTCAATACAATACGTCGACTGGGAAAGTAAAGTTTTGTTACTAAGCCATTATCAAGCATATGTACCTTATTCCCCTTTTTTGAGTGACCCATAAATACCTCCTTGTTGCTGATCAGTTATATAATGTAAACACCATACAATCGTGGATTATCCTTTGGCAAAATAATATATTATTATAATATAATTTGCAATGAGTATAGAGTAGGGTGTTTCTTTAATATTAATAAGGAAGTGTTCTTCCCCACAGACAGCTAGGTGGAATGCATTCAAGTAGTTCATTTTTGTGGGTTGAATGATCGGTGTGTTAATTGTTCCCAATGGTTTCTATTTGTTTAGAAAGAGTACATTGTTTATTTGAATGGTGAAAAAAAGACTGCCCCCAAGCGTAATGGCTTGAGGGCAGTCTTTAGTTGAATGATTTTAGAAAACAGATGACAACAAATTTCTTCGGTGCATGACCGGTGTAGTAAAAAGGATAGCATGTGGTAAGCAGCAGATGCTTTCCCTCAATGGTCGGAATCCGAAGATCCTCGTCTGTTTCAAGGATCTCTGTTGATTCGATCACATAGGTGTAAATCATTCCGTTTGGCATAGTCACCTTGATGGTTTCACCATAGGTAACATCTTTCAGGATCTGCAAATGGTTCCGATTTCGGTGACCATAGACAACACAGACACCTTCTTCACCGGGCAAAGCGGATGTGTTTAGCCAACCGGGGGTCTTTTCGAGTGTCGCTTCATCGACAGACGGTGCGATCGTGATGTTCTTTCCGTGGATGGTCAGAACAAATGCTGCCCCGTGAGGAACGGATACCTGCGGGACAGCAGTTGGTACGGATGGCGAGTGCGGAGCAGATGTTTCGATCACAGGTTCATCAATTATAGGGAATTCTGGCCAATCACCGGATCCGGGAGTTGCAGATGGTTCAGGCGCAACTGAATTGTTCGGCGTCGGAATCACGATCTCAATGATCTCGGTTTCGATTGTCGGCTCCGGTGTTGCGGTCGGTGCTGCGGTTTCGATTGCCTGTTCTGCAAGCAGCGAGATCTTGTCACCGAGCAGGAACGGCAATATCAGAATTGCGATTGCAAGAATAGCAAGGATAATGATGTGTTTCTTCATAGGTTTTCCTTTCGCTTATTGATACGGTCTTCCAAACATAATGATCGGGTAGTTCTTGGTCTGCCATAGGTCACGCACGACGACGCAGCCCTTGCTGCTGGATGCTTCGACGACTTTTCCATCGCCGACATAGATGCCGACATGGTGGATCTCTTTCCAACGGTGGCAACCCTCGCATTTTTTGTTAACCCAAAAGACGAGATCGCCAGGTTCCAGTTCTGACCATGCGACAAGCAATCCTCGGTCGTAACAATATTTCGCCTGTCCTGCAGCATTGGTGTACATGTGATCGCCGAGCTCCGGATCGACCTCATGGATTGACCAATATGCGAGACCGGAGCAGTCAAACTTCGTGCTGCCTTTCGCACCCCATACATAGGGACAGCCGAGCTTTGTCAGCGCTGCACGAACGACATCCGCGCCTTTGCTGTTGGATGGTAAGTGGCTGATTATCTCCGTATAATCCGCACCGCCAAGAAGATCGACACCGATCAGAGCGGCATAATATTTGGTGTATGCTGGGGACATCATCTCCTCCAGAAGCTGCATCTGCGATTCGTCGAAGTGATAGTATTCCGCTGCCTCCCGATAGGTCATAGACCGCTGATGCACATTGACAATCAACTGTGTAACCGTTTCCGGTTTCGGTGTGTTGCCGTCCTCGTCTGGAGTTGGTGTTGGGGCATTCTCCGGGACTATCTCGTGAAGCTCATAGGTGAAACCGACCGTGTTCATGACCGAGAACACGTCCCGTAGTCGTTGTTCGCATTCTTCGTCCGGGACAAGGATAATGATGGGATTCTCACCCGTAGTGGACAGAACCGAGTAAACAGCGAGCACATCGATCCAGTTGTTGACCGTAGCGGAATCGCCGTCGTTGTTGTCCCCTCTGTAGACGACCTCGAACTCGTCGTGATCGATTTCTTTTTCGAACTTCTTGATCCGTTTATCAATCGCATCCTTGTAAGATTTGTCGATCTTTGTAATGATCTCGGTCATGGTCGGTCCCTCCGGGGATGTGTCGTTCGACCAAAAGAGACCGAAACAAACACAGATAATTGCTGCGACAAGGGCAATGACAAGAATAATAACGACCGCAACCCAACCGCCTGCGGCGATTGCGGCGACAAGTGCCTTGATTGCGGCAATGATCGCTTTCACAGCGGCTTGAATTGCTTTTGCGGTCATTTCTGCCGCCTTTTCTGCGGCTTTTGCCGCTTTGACGGCAGCTTCTTTTGCAACCTTTGCCGCTTTTTCAGCTGCCTTCGCAGCTTTTTCGCCGACTTTTTCCGCTGTTTTAACAGATTTCTCTGCAGTTTTGACGGATCGCTCGGCGGTCTTAACCGTCTTTTCGGTCGTCTTTACCGTTTTCTCGGTTGTTTTAACGGTTCCTTTCGCGCCTTGTTTGACCGATGAAACAGATCTTTGACCTGTAGCATTTGTCTTCTGTACGGGACGCTGATCGGAACGGAACAGTCGTTGATTGTTCTGGACGGAGTGCGATTGCTGCTCCGTCTGTTGAAGCGCATGATGATCTCCTCCTTTTTGCGTGGTGTAATCGTACTGCGGTTTTATTGCAGTATCGTAATTCGTCGACGCAGAGCCATCCGGCTGATGCTCATACGCCTTTTCCTTTTGTTCGGTTCGCTGATTCTGCAAGATCTCTGCTTTCTGCTGCGGAGTAATCTCTTGCGGCGCAGGGCGAGAAGACCGAAAGGATGGTTCATCTGATTGCTTTGGTTCGAGCTGATTGAATCGTTGCTGAAGCACATCAGCTTTTTCTTTCGGTAAGATCTCATGACCGGAGGTATCGTAGCATGGTTCGGTTTGAGCCGAAGGATTGTTTGACGGTTGGTGTGTATCAGCCCTTTGGGACTGATTAGGTGTCTGTGACTCCGTTCCCGTCTGTTCCGTTGCGCGGGATTCGGTTCGAGGTTGGTTCTGTTCCAACTGTTCCGCTTGCTTCTGCTCGTGCTTATTCTCCAGATCTTCTACCTTGCCGCGGATCATGTCTTCGACCTTTTCCTTGACCATCTTCACGGCTTTCTTTGTGCCGGAATAGGCAACGGAAGCAACCTCATAGGTGTACTGTTCGGATTTCCGCGTCGCGTAATCGGACTCAGATTCGTAGCGCTCGTCTGCAGGAACGGTTTGCTCATCCACCTTGCGATAGCCGGTTTTCATGTGCCGCGGAAGCTTTCGGGAAGCGTCAGCCGCCTTTGGAGCTTTCATGTGTTGACGTTCTTTGACTTTTTTCTTTTTCATGTTTCCCTCCAAAAAAGAGGGAGCGGAAGCCCGCTCCCGTACTCTTATGCCTCGATCGTTTCCTTCGGCTTGGTCGTCATGACCTTGTAAAGCTTCGTATCTTTCGGGAAATGGTTCTCGAACGGCACAATGTTCCCAGCGCATTTCAGAAGGCCCTTGCCGGCGTCGGCGTTGGTCACGTAGGATAGCTGCGTTTCCGAGATGCCGAGCAGTTTTGCAAGCTCGATCCGGTCCGTCGCCGCCTGATTCAGAAGTGTGATGAACTCGCTGTTTGCGAGCATCGTCCGCGCAGTGTGCGACTGCAGCAGATCCTCGATGTTCTGCGAAATACCGGTATAGCAGGCGTTGTGTTTCCGCGCGCGCTTCCACTGCTCAAACAGGAAGTTGGAGCTGTACTCGTTGGCAAACAGCAGATAGATCTCATCAATGAATACATAGGTCGGACGCCCTTTCTTCTTGTTCCGCACGATTCGGTTATAGATCGAATCGAGAACGACGAGCATACCGACCGTCTTCAATGCCTTGCCGAGATCGCGGATGTCGTAGCAGATCAGACTGCTTTCCGTATTGACGTTGGTGGGCTTTGCGAAGGTGTCGAGAGAACCGTCCGTAAACAGCTCGATCGCAAGAGCGACGTCCTTCGCTTCGGGTTCGGGCTGCTTCAATAACTCCTTGTGGAAGTCTTTGAGCGTCGGAACCTTGCCGGTGCAGCCGCGCTTGATAAACGGGCGATACACAATCTGCGTACAACGGTCGATCAGCGACTTTTCCTTTGCGGAAAGCTTTCCGCTTCCTACGAGCTGTTCGCAAAGCGACAGGATAAACTCGCTCTTCAAAAGGACAGGATTCTCGGAGTCTGCGTATTCGGATTCCATATCCATAGCATTGATGTGATTCTTGGAATCGGCAGCGATATTGATCACTTCGCCGCCGAGCGCACGGACAAGTCGATCATACTCGCGCTCCGGGTCGATGATAATGACGTCGCCCTGATTCCTAAGCACAAGTTGGATGATCTCGTCCTTTGCGAAGAACGACTTACCGGACCCAGATACACCAAGTACAAAGCCGTTGCCGTTCAAAAGAGAACTGCGGTTGACAAACAACAGGTTTTTACTGATCGCATTCTGCCCGCAGTAGATGCCTTCCGGATGGTTGATCTCCTGTGCCTGAAACGGCATGAAGACTGCAGCGGATTCCGTGGTCAGCGTTCGCAATGCGTTGATCTTCCGAAGCCCATACGGAAGCGTGGTATTCAACCCGTCGAGCTGCTGATACTTCAGCGTCTGGAACTGACAGATATGCTTTCGAGCGACGGAGAGCAGCGCTTCCGTGTCCGTGTCCAACTGCTTTTTGCTGTCCGCTACATGAACAAGCGTGACGGTCACGAACATCATGCGCTGATCGCGGGATGTGAGATCGTCGAGGAACTCTTTAGATTCCTTGCGCTGCTGCTCGAGATCATACGGGACAACGGCGGAAAAGTTATTGTTCTTGTTCTGCTTGCGCTGCCAGTTCGTGATCTCCGTTTCCGTACCGAGCAGCTTGCGTTCGACTTCCTTGACCGCTTCATCCGTAGGGATCGGAATAATGTCGATCGACAGCATGAGGTTCCGGTTGATGTCGCAGAGTTCGGACACCATGGAATCCTTGAGAAACGATGGGAACTCCTGCAGATACAGGACGCGCGCGTATTTCTTGCCGATCCTGATATGATCGCTCTTGACTGTCATGCTGTCGGGACAGATGGCGTCCACAAACGAGTGACCGCGCTTCATGAGATCTCCGAGATCGAAGTGATAGCTTTCCTCTTGTCCGATCCGGAAGAAGTCGTGGTAAACGCGCATCCGATCCGCAATCTCGATCTCATACAGCTTTGAGGACAGCCCGGCAAAGCGAGAAGCAAGCTCGGTATAGACGCGGGAGAAAAAGGTCTTTGCTTCCTCGTAGGATTTCTTGATCACAGATACCGTGATGTACTTTTCCTGCAAGATCCCGTTGCCGCGGATCGCCGCGTCCATAATCATGCTGTTGTATTCGTCCCGGTATTCGTCAAGACCGTCATCCTCGTGTTTGATCAGGTTCCGTGCAAAACTGCTCTTTGTCATGCGGCGGTTGTTGATCGTGATCTTCGTCGTCGCGCCGATCTCCAGAGCGTTCAGCAGTTCGCAGTATTGCAGGAACATTGCGAGTTGATCGTCCCTTGCAGCAACAGAGTAGTTGACGTCCGTGAACCGGAACGTGCGGGAGAACTTGTTTCCGACCTGAAAGGTTCCATCCTTCCAGATCTTTTTGATCGGGATAGTATCCTGTACAGAAGAAGGAACCTTAAACGGTTCCTTCTCAGACTTCAGTATTTGATTGAGCGTTTTAATCAACGCGCAGCACCTCCTTTAGTTTTCCGCTTGACAGGACCGAGGCATATAGGTTCGTGGGCTTTGAGGTCAGTTGCTTCGGCATGAGAAACTCGGATTGGATATACGCCTTGATAAACTGTTCGGCGGTCATGCCGTGGTATTTCACAAAGCCGAGGATCGCAAAGGGGAACGCTGCAACGACGCACAGCCAACTGACGGTTTCCGTGCCGAGCACGTTCCGAAGTCCGAAATACACGCCGATTGCAACGCCAACCGCTAGCACCGCGAAGATGAACTGGCGCAGCGACAAGCCCATGAAGATCGACTCCTGATAGTCGCGGATTTCTTTGTTGATTTTGATTTCCAATGTGGTCTCCTTTCATAGATTATTAGAACCCGATCATTTCCTTGACCACCCGATCGCTCATCTTGACTGCGCCGACGAGAACAAGGAAGTTGAAGATCAGTTGGAACAGGAATGCCCATACAACAGTCGTAGCATCGGCGCTTGTGTCGATCGTCGGGTTCTCCGTCAGCACAGAGTAGATGATACACGCAAGGATAATCACTACCCCTTGCAGGCACACACCGGCGTAGGATTTCAAAAACGATCGTCCGACTTGGGATGTGCCTTCGCCTGCAAACGACGCAAGCGGGATCGGCGCGACAGCGGTGTACATGAAGATCTTGAAGATGCGTGAGTAGACGGTCAGGATCATAACGAATGACAAAACCGTTACAAGAAGTGCGCCGATGAGCGCTACGATCCACAGCGGTATGCTGTCGAGGAAGGAGCATTGATCAATCTTCTGCGCGATCGCGTCCGGGAGCGTAATGCCGGTTGTCAGAACACCGCCTGCGTGTGCGGAAATGTTGTTTAGAATTCCATGCCCGATCTTGAAGATGCCGGTAAGAATATCCATGCTATAGCTGACGACCGCTTTTGCTATGGCAAAGCGAATAAACAGCTTCAGAGCGACCTCCGGGCGCTTGATCTCCGAAAAGTTGGTGGTCGTTTTCACCACGCCGACGATAAAGAACAGAACGAGCAACGCATACGCGATGGCCTTCAGTCCGCCTTGGATGTTGGCGATCGCGCTCCATACAGCGCCGCCGCGGATGTTCTGCGGAGAGGTGGTCAGAAGTGTCCAAATGGTCTGCATGGCTTCTGACCAAAAGTTGAGTGTGTAGTTCAGAATGTCTATGATCCAGTTACCGGATGACTGCAAAAGCGTCACCTCCTTTTCGGCAGGGCAGGTATAATACCCACCCTGCCGTTATGAAATCAACCGGTGATCAGGGACAGGATTTCTTTGGTAAAGGTAATGACGATGCCGCCGGCAATCGTCAGCATACCGTTTGCTCTCTGCGAGGGATCGTGCGACTTCAAGCTGAGACCGAGCTGCAGAATACCGAAGCCGAGCAGGATGATACCGATCGCCCGGATAAAGCCGAAGATGAAGTCGCTGAGGTTGTTGACAACCTGAATCGGATCATCGTCCGCAAATGCCGTGGTCGCAAAGGAAAGGGTGAGTACGATCGCGCAGAAGATGCAGAAGATCATGCGGGTTCGTTTGGTCATTTTCATATAGTGGTTTCCTCCGTTTCATTTTCATCGAGTAAAATGTATTGTTCAGCGTTGTCGAAGTTAAAAGCTTCGTTAAACGGGATATAGGAATAGGACTGTCCCTTGTGGATGTATGGCGGATAGCCGCCGTTGACAGTCATGTGAATGTTCGGATGGTGATTGAGATCATACTTATCATCCATCACCGCAGGAAATCCGCGGATAAAGAGAAGCGCTTTTCTGTTATCCAGCAAACGCACTTCGTCAGGCGTCAAGAGTTCTCTCCCGGTCGTCTGCATATTGGTCGAGTAGCTACCACTCTTGCCTTTTGTTTGCCCGTGGGTGCGCGTGTCGATCGTCTCCTTGCCGAGAAGCTTTGAGATATACTCATGGGTACTCTGTTCATTGCCGCCGAGATACAGAAGCGTATCGCAGTTACCGGTGATCGTTTCCCAACCGTGCTCCTTATACAGCCCTTTCAACTGTGCGAGGTTCTGTACAATGATCGTTGCGCTGATCTCGCGGGAACGCATGGTCGCAAGGGACTTGTCGAACTCCTCCGGCAGAGACACGTTGGCAAACTCGTCGAGGATCATCCGCACATGAATCGGAAGCCGTCCGCGGTACACATGGTCGGCTTGGTAATATAGCTCCTGAATGATCTGCGTGTAGAGCATTCCGACGAGATAGGACAGGGACGTATCGTTGTCGGGAATGACCGCGAAGATCGCCGTTTTCTGTTTCCCCAGTTCGCTGATACCCATATCGTCATGATCGGTGATCGAACAGATCTGATCCATGTTGAATGCCGCCAATCTTACCGCCAAAGAGATGTTGATGCTTTTTGCCGTTTTACCTGCTGCCTGCTTATAGATCCGATACTGTTTTACGGCGATGTGCATGGGCTGATTATCTCCGAGCTGCTTAAACAGCAGATCGAGCGCTGACACATACGTTTCCTTATCCTCACGCACATCGGCGTAGGAGAGCATCTTCATGATCATGCTGAAGTTCTGTTCTTCCTCTGGCGCTTCGTACAGAAGATAAAACATGAGAGATTCGAGCAGCGCCGTTTCTGCTTTCTCCCAAAACGGATCGCTGCCGCTGCTGCCTTTAGGCGTGGTATTGCGAATCAGATTTGTGATTAAGCGCAGCACGTCCTTGTCATCGCGAACATACTTGAACGGGTTATACCCATCCGATTGCGAGAAATCGACAAGGTTGAACGCTTTGACCGTATAGCCCTTCTCTTTGAGCAGATGTCCAACGGCGGAAAGAATTTCGCCTTTCGGATCGGTGACGACAAAGCTTGCGTTGCATTCCATGATCCCCGGCAAAGCGAGGGAACGGGTTTTGCCCGCACCGCTACCGCCGAGGGTAAGGATGTTCAGGTTTCGCCTATGCTTATGGGTATCCATACCGAGCCGGACATGCTTGGTCAGCGGAAAGCTCTGCTTTTGTTCGATCTGTGCGTTGACCTGCTTCGGAGAACCCCACTTAGCGGAACCGTGTTCTTCACCTTGCCGGAGGTTCGGTCGCGTTCCGAAGTACACGATCCCGCCGAACGCATATATGGCAAGGCACAACAGAAGCGACCGTGGGGTACTCTGACACCACTCAATCGAGAAAGGGGATTGCATGTGCTCTGTCAGTCGGTTGAACACATCGAGCAAGCTCCCTCCGAGACACGGTGCGAGCAGAAGCGCGAACCAGACGGTAGGCAAAAGGAGGATCCCGTAAAGCAAGAGATCCTCCTTTTTGGTATTGCGGTTCTTCATGTCAGAACCCTGCACGCACCTTGTAAGGCCGCAGCTTCTGAAAATGGTACAGAACGGCTGCGACCTTGCCGCGATAGGTGGCGTCCTCCGGCAGGACACACTTCATACGGGAAAGAGCATCGATCACGATGTAAAGCTGCTCTTTGGTCAGTTCGCAATGGTAATACTTCATGCAGACACCTCCTTACCGTTCCTTCGTGTCCTTGGTTTTCTTTCTTCTGCGGGTGCGTTCGGGTTCCTCGCGCTCCTTCTTTTCGATCAGCTTGCGATTCGCCTCAAGCTGTGCAAGTACGGACGGTTTACGCTTGCTGTTCGGGTTCTCCTTCGGTCGATCTCGGTCGGAGCGCTTGGCTTCGGACTGTTCCTTGGAGTCGTTTGAGCTTCGCTTCGACCGAGTATCTTTTTTTGACGGTTCTTCGGGTTCGTCCTTTACCTGGCTGTAGCCGATGCGTTCGAGAATGTGGTTGACAAGCGGAATACTCTTTGCGGCGATCACTACATCCACCTTTTCGTTTTCAGACTTCGTATCCACAAACGGCGCAAACAGCACCTGTCTTCTTGCCGATGCTTTGAACTCCTTGTACTGTTCTTTGGTCAGACTTAAGACCTGAAGCTCCTCGCCGGAACGAAGGAGCTTCATCATGGAAGTCTTGCCATACACCTTTTTATGATTCTTCGACCACGCAACGAGGATCGCCGCGAGGTTCTTTGCTGCGGAACCGGTCAGCCGGATAGCGACCTCGGTTCCGTTCAATGCCATGCGGACAACTTCGTCCGCCGCTTCACCGTTCATATGGTTCATCTCCTATCATTGTTATTGTTGATTTCAGACAATCTCCACTATTGTCTTCCGGATCGTTATGTGATAAAATACAGATACTTAGAGAAAAGGAGGGCTTGTGTATGTGCAGTCAGCAAGAAGTAAAGTCTATCATTTCAGAGCTTTATCAAGGCTTGCAGCCGCTGTTTCCAAACAGCAATATGGAAGCCATCCTGTTCGGCTCCTATGCAAGAGGTGAGCAAGACTCGGATTCCGATATTGATGTGATGTTTCTTGTAGATACACCCCAACAGGAGATCTCAAAAAGGACTTGGGAAATCGGAGATGTAGCTGCAAACATTCTGTTGAATCGTAGCGTTGTTGTTTCGCCGATTGTCGAGAACAGAAGTTATTTCCGTAAGAACGCCGATTTTCTGCCGTTCTTCCGGAACATTGCAAGGGAAGGAGTTCCTTACTATGCTTGATGCCGATTTGAAAGCGCTGTCGAAACATCGATTGGATCGTGCGGCACAAACCCTTGTCACCGCAAAACGGGATCTTGATGCCGAGGATTATGCGTCCGCCAACAATCGGGCTTACTATTGCATCTTCTATGCCATGCGTGCTGTGCTTGCACTGACTGGTGAGGACTATAAGAAACATTCCGCAGTCATTGCGCGGTTTACCGAGCTGTACTTGAAAACAAAACAACTGCCGGTTGAACTTGGCAAGATCATTTCGACAGCTTCCATAATTCGAAACCACAGTGACTATCAGGATTTCTACATCTGCTCGATTGAAGACACGAAGAAACTGATTGAAAATGCAGAATGGATGCTGAATACGGTAACGACATTTCTTCAGCAACAATACAAAGCATAAAGGTTTGATTTGATCTTCCTGCAGTGCATAAGAGCATTGCAGGAAGTTATTTTTCTTCCCACAAATCCACTCGTTCCCGTTCCTCCAGTTCGATCTCTTCGCTCATCTGGTGTTCAATCCTCGGAGAGTCTGCCAGTATTTTTTCACACAGGCGAAGCTCCTTCTGACATTCACGGATCTCGGCATTGATAGAAGCGACCTTTTCATATACCTCGTTTCGTTCCGCCTTCAATGCTTCAAGATCCGTGCCGTTCAGTTTCCGCTCCGCTTCCAGATACCGTTTGTAATCCTCCTCGATTCCGGCAACACCCTGCGTGTACAGATCGGGGACGTCCGCTAAATGCTCGACCGTGGATAGTGCAGAATATAACTCCCGGCGTCGCTTCTTTTTGCTGTTCCAGATGATCCGGCTCTTGGTCAGCGTTTCTACCGTTTTATTCAGCTCTGTGACCTTTGCTTGCAACTGTTCGCGTGTGTCGATCTTGTTCCGATCAAGAAAAGCGGCTTGGGCTTTGTACTGCTCAAACCGCTTTAGTTCTTTGTAATTCACCTTTGGGTATTGCGTTCGCTTGCCTTGCCCAATGATGCCGAGTACATACATCCACGAAACGTACAGTGCGCGGAAACCATGCTGCTTGCCGTATGGGACAAACGCTTTCTGTACTTTGGGCATGATGACCTCGAAGGACGGATCGGACATGGCGCGGTCGATAAAGCTTTCAATATCGCTCTCCGTCCATGACTTGCCATTTCGTTTGATGCGATAGGGGTGAGTGTACCCATCCGGAACGAACGACGGATAGGAACCATGATGCCTTACCGTATATCCGTGATCTTCCATGAGAGCGTAGAAGCTGCCGAGATTTAAGGCTTGCGACAGGCATTCTTCCACGTCTTGATCGAACAGTTCACGAAGCGTCATGTGCCCTGCTTCGTGCAGCTTCCATTCGGCGTAGGTAATGCCTTTGCCGGAGGTTTCCATAACGACGGAAAGACTGTATTCCCTGCACAATCTGTCGGAGATCTTGCGTATCTGCTGATAGTACGACTGTGCTGTGCTATGGTACTTCTTTCCGGTTTTGAAGCTGAGCGAGTTCAGAGTTATGTGGTTATGGATGTGCTCTTTATCCACATGAGTTCCGAGCACAACCTCATAGTCGGACAGATGCTCTTTGATAAAACGAATGCCGAGTTCGTGGGCAAGCTCCGGTGTGATCTCGCCGGGTGAGAAGCTCTGAATGATATGAAACGCCTGAATGCCGTCTGTCTTACCGTATCGATCTTTTGTTGCCTGCATTTGTTTTGCAGCATCTTTGGGATCGCAGTACTGACAATAAGAGAACACGGCATCGTCGGTTTTATCCAGGTTTTGAACATAGCGGATCAGCTTATCAAGCCGCATTCGCTTGGACAGAATCTTGGTTATCGCCATGTTTTCTCCCATTCTCGCATGAGCCGCAGCACTTGCTGATAGGTTCGCTTTGCTTCTTTGAGATCGCTGTTCGAGACGTTCCCAGTAGTGTTCGCCTTTCTGACAAGCTGATTAAAGTTGACGCCGATCCGGTCGATTGCATCTGTCAGCGATAGAAAGTCCGCGTTGGGACGTTCTTGAATCGGACAGTTCAAGACCATTTTTCGGATCAGTCCGGCACGGGACAAACCGGCTCGTTTGCATAGGTCATCGAACCTTTGACCTTCCTCTTGGTTCAGCATTATATGAATATCTACATTTCTTTTCCGCAATCGTTCACCTCCGATCTGATTCGTTTTGTTATGAAAAGTCATAAGCACCGCCGTAGGCAAACTCCCGCTTTGCGGCATATGGGTATTAGGGCAACAGCCCTAACAAGCGGCGTTTGTGGATACAAAGGCGATGCTTGCAAGGACATTGGCATCTGCCAATTGTCCTTTGTTTATTCATGTTGCTTTTCGAGAGCACTTTTAGTAAAATGGTTTTAGAGAATTGACACGGAACCATGTGCATGGTTGAGGAGTACAATTATGAGCAACAAAGATATTTCATATTATCCAATTGACGATTATGTTCAAAGTGCTAACACGCTTTTTCATTTCATGCAAAAGTCCGAATACTTAAAGTCGGCTCTTGTACATAAAGCTCTTATTCCACGTTTCTGTATTGAGGATGTTAGTTATCTTGGCATCATAAGAGATTCATTCAAGTTTCAAGAAGTTGCGATTCTTGAAAAATGCTTTTGTGATATTCCGTTTCATAAGCTTGCAGCTACATTTCCAGTCAATGGTACTGGAGATGCATTCGACTCATTAAGCGCTGACGAAAAAAATAAACTTGAAAGAAGTAATACACATTTTGCTTACTATGGAGAATATGCAATTGCTTTTTCTAAGCATTGGGGAGAACATAAGAAACTACAACCAGTTCACTATCTTAATGAGGAATCACAATATACTCAAGATTTCACATCGCTATTTGAAACGATATTCAAAGAGGAGAATATCTCGGATTTGTATTCACAAGATGTACTAAACCGCCTTGCATTTATTAAGCCGTTGCGCGGAATTATGAAAAGAAATATTACACGAGCTGATTCTTCAAACATATCTGTTTTGATTAATAAGAACTTTCATGATGAATGCGAATGGAGATATGTGCCAGATTCAAATACCTTATCACAATTTAAAACTCAAAGCATAATTGCAAATCCATATATGATTCATGTTTGTAAGAAAATCAATGACGAATTAGAGAATGAAAAATTCAAAGATGTATGGTTGCAATTTGCATATGATGATATACGCTATATCATCGTACCAAACAATACTGCAAGAGTAGATATTATAAATACGATTAATTCTTTATCGAGTTCATGCTTTACTGAAGCAACTGATATTTCGATGCAGAAATCGATAATGATAAGTAAAATACTCGTATTATCCGAGATAAGGAAGGACTGGTAGTGCTATGGCAAATAAGATTAAAGATATTTTTTCCAATGATATGTTTGGCGTGGAAGGAAAAATCGACTTTAAGGATAAAGAGTCGTATGAAAACTATCTAGCAAAACTTGAAGAAGTCTATAATGAAGGTAATGCTGTCGAAATCGAAGGTGTTTCTTCTATTACCACATCAATCAGTCAAAATGGTATGAATTTTCCTTTTGATATTGTATCCGAACCGGTCTCAGTAGTCATTGCCCCATCTGTTGAGCCTGTTATTCTTTCTGTAAAAGTGAATAATGAAAATAGAGAAATGAAGTTTAATCGCAGTGAAACTCGGTACAATGTAACGCTCAAATCTGATCCCGATGCAATTGTTTATTTTCAGCTTACCCTATTAAAGAATGAGAAGAAACAGATCATAAAATACGAGATACAGCTCGAGAAAGCGAAAACCATAGATGATATAATTGATGGCTTCTGTTTAGCCGAAGCGTTCTTTATTTGGTTATTCGAACAATCGGAGAATCCTTTAGATGAAAAAGATTCTGTTATGATTCAAAATATAATAAAGTACTTCCATAATCAGCAAAGATTCTTCGAGCGATTAAATGCCATTTCTAAGGAATTCAATTTATCTTCTTTGATTGACAAGATTAAAGATCTAACATCAGAAGAACAGCATGCAATTGATGAACTATACTTGCTAATATGCGAGCATAAAATCGTCAGGCTAAATGGAAAATTTACATATGATGAAACTACATCGATAACGTTCAATGATAAAACAGCAGATCTGAATGTTGGAAACAATCTGGATTTGACTTACCTCGAAACATGCGAATATTCGTTTTTAGGACAGACTGTAAAAATCTATACTGCTAATCTTTTTACTAATCTAATCATTAAAGATATTAGGACTGAAAGCGATGGCTCGACAAAAGTCTTATATGGTGATATTGACAGCAAACCTATGTTTGTTTCGTTTTCAGCATATAAAACAGAAGAGGAAGCTTCTGAAGAATGCAAAACGATTATTGAACATGTAAAAGACTATAAGGATGCAGAGTACAGTAATGTCTACATTCAAAAGTATTATTCTAAATGAGAGTTAAATACCGTTTAGCTTAACACAAGGAGCCTTGAAAAACCATTTCATGGCTCCTTCTCCTTGTATATAGTCTCTCAAATGTCATGCAACAGTACTCATTATCTGTAGATCTCACCGTTCCGGTTCCGGATCATCCTTTTCCTTGTGGCTTTCTCTGTACTGCTCCTGGCGGTGCATGAGATCCTCGTTGAAATCCTTTCCAAAGGTCGGGGTGTGGTCGTACACCTTGTAGGAATCCTTCAGCATCTCCTTGATGTTCTCCGCTGCGTTTCGTCCCTGCTCGTCGTTGTCCAAGCCGAGGTTCACATACTCAATCTCCGGATGGTCAATGAGGTATCGCTGCAAAGCAACGGGTGAGCACCCGCCGAGGGAAACGCGGTGCGCGGGATACTGCTTCTTGCTGTAGCTGCACAGCGTCATGTGCGAAAGCAGATCAATCGCGCTCTCGAATACCCAAACTGATTTGCAGTTCTCATCTGCAGGGATCGAAAACGCATACGCCTTGTTGCTGCCCGGTGCGTCGTGCTTGCCCTCGGTAAAGCAAGCGCGGGTACACGCATATCGCGCTTCGCCGTTCTTGTCCTTGCCGACGAATACCACCTGTGCCGGACATTTCTTCTCAGAGCGTTCGCCATTCTCATCCGTGTATGCGAACGAATTGGTCTGGTAGATCAGACCTTCCTTCATGTACTGGGAGATGATCTTTGGGGAGATCCCGCGCTGGCAGAGGTAGGCATACGCCGCCTTGCTGTTTTCGCTCGGTGTCGGAAGCTCAAACGGTTCGGGCTCCTTTGCGGAAATCTCGGACGCTTTCGGCAGCGGTCGCTCGTTGATGTCCTTTTCACCGAGCAGTGTTTGCATGGCTTCGACAAAGCCACAGCCCTCGTATTGCATGAGGAAAGAGATGGTTTTGCCGCCGAGCTGGTGACTGAACCAGTACCAATGGTTGTCCTTAAGGTACAGGCTGTCATGCTCTTTCATTCTGTATTGATTGCCTTCGCGCTCCAGTTCATAACCGCGGGACTGCGCATAGGCAACGAGATCGATGCTGTCTGCAGCGTCGATCAGCTCCTGTGTATATCGCTTCATGCATGTCTCCTTATCTATCATATTCGTCATTCGACCGTTCCGGAGATTCCTCCTCGCGGTCTTCGTCTTCTTCACCGATCGTGTCGCTTTCGTGCTTGTCTAGATTCAGCAGCGCGTCCAGCTCGGTCAACCGATCCGTTTTCTCACGGAGTTCGTCCTCCTGCGGGAACGGCTTTTCGAGCTCCTCTTTGAGATTCCGTTCCTGATCGTGCAGCTCGGACAGCGTCCGTTCATATCCCTGCTTTCGGGTGGGGATCGAAGCAAGCACATTATCCATTCGGGTGATATTGCCGTACACGTCTTCGCCCAGTTCGATCCGGTAGGAGAGTGTTCCTTCCAACCGCATTTTGAAGACCTTGGACATGGAATCATACGAAATAAACAGATCAAATCCCATGTAGGTTCCGATCTTGGATTCCGTTGCGGAGGTCTTCGCCATACAAGCGGCAAGGATCGCAACACCGGCGTTTTTCTTTTCATCCGCTCCGTAGGCCGTACCGGAAACGGTCATTCCTGCAAAGCCGTCTACCTTGTGCTGTGCATACAGCGTCATATCCGCTTCGCAGCCGGCGATGTTTTCCTCGATCAACCGGATATCATGCGGAACCTTTTTTAAGAGCCGATCCTCCAATGAGTAGCGCATGGAGAGGTAGTTGGATTTCAGCAGCTTCAGCTTGGATACCTGTACCTCCAGATCCATCTTCTCCTTGATATGCGGATTGCCTGTTGCAAGAGCTTTGACTTCGGCGTAAGTCAAAGCTGTTTCGTCCACATCCTCACAGGCGCGGGCAGGGCTTTTGCTCGTCATAATCTGCCCGATGAACTTCTGTTTTGCCTCAATCGTTTGCCACATATAGCTGTCAAACGTGTTCTCGGTGACATAGCGGAAGATCTCTACCTTCGGGTTATCGTTGCCTTGCCGCAGGATTCGACCTTCGCGCTGAGCTGTATCTGCCGGTCTCCACGGAATATCCAGATGGTGCAGGGCAATTAAGCGCTTCTGTACGTTGGTTCCGGCGCCCATTTTGGCGGTGGAACCGAGCAGGATCCTGACCTTGCCGACACGAACGTTCCCGAACAGTTCGGCTTTCTTTGTTTCGGTGTTCGCTTCATGGATGAACGCGATCTCTTCCTCCGGAACACCGCGTTCGATCAGCTTCATGCGCAGATCATCATACACGTTGAACTTGCCGTCGTTGTGCGGGGTGGAGAGATCGCAGAACACCATCTGCGCGGATCGCTGCTCGGAGGATTCGAGCCATATCCGGTAGATATTGTCCAAACAGGCATTGACCTTGCTGCTGTCCTCGTCCGGCAGCATGGGATTGTTCAGTCGTTGATCGAGCGCGAGTTTTCGCCCGTCATTGGTGATCTTCAACATATTGTCCTCATACGGCTTGACAATCCCCTTGCGGACATTATCCGCGCGCTCGGCGAAGCTTGCCACCATTTCCCGCTGAAACCCGCTCGGCTTGATCACCTCATTGTGGTATTCCGCTTCCGGTACGGGAAGATTGAGCATATCCGCGGTCTGCACGTCCGCAATGTCCTTGAACATGGACACCAACTCCGGAAGGTTGAAAAAACGGGCGAACCGGGTCTTTGCCCGATAGCCCGTTCCCTCCGGTGCAAGCTCGATTGCTGTCACCGTCTCGCCGAAGGTGGATGCCCATGCGTCGAAGTGCTGCAGGTGCGTATCCTTCAGACGGTTGTACTGGAGATATCGCTGCATGGTGTACATCTCCGTCATGGAATTGCTGATCGGCGTACCCGTTGCAAATACCACGCCGTGGCTGTGGGTAATCTCGTCAAGGTAGCGGCACTTCATGTACAGGTCGGAGGACTTTTGCGCCTCGGTCTGTGAAATGCCTGCGACGTTTCGCATCTTGGTGTACAAGAACAGGTTTTTATAGTAGTGCGCCTCGTCAATGAACAGCCGATCAATGCCGAGTTCTTCAAAGGTTACGACGTCGTCCTTGCGCTCCCGATCATTCAGGCGCTGCAGCTTTGTTTCCAATCCGCGCTTGGTCTTTTCCAACTGCTTGATCGACAGATAGTTTCCGCTTTCTTCTTCCAAGGCCTCGATCCCGAGCGTGATCTCCTCGATCTGTTCCTCGATCGTCCGCTTCTGCCGTTCCAGTGACAGTGGGATCTTCTCAAACTGCGAATGCCCGATAATGACTGCATCGTAATCGCCAGTCGCAATACGGCTGCAGAAGCGTCTGCGGTTCTGCTTCTCAAAATCCTTCTTGGTCGCAACAAGGATGTTCGCAGAAGGATAGAGCTGCAGAAACTCGCTTGCCCACTGTTCTGTTAGGTGGTTCGGAACGACGAACAGGGATTTGTGGCAAAGCCCAAGCCGTTTCAGTTCCATAGCTGCTGCGGTCATCTCAAAGGTCTTGCCCGCGCCGACAACGTGGGCAAGCAGGGTGTTTCCACCGTACAGGACACGAGCAATCGCGTTTGCTTGGTGCGGCCGCAGCGTGATTTCCGGGTTCATACCCGGAAACACAAGATGATTGCCGTCGTATTCCCGTGGGCGGGTACTGTTGAATCGTTCGTTATACATGGTGACAAGCCGGTCCCGACGCTCCGGATCTTTCCATAGCCATTCGCGGAACGCTTCCTGCAGCAGCGTTTGCTTCTGCTGTGCGAGGATTGTCTGCTTCATGTTGAGCACACGCTTCTCGCGTCCGTCGTCGTCGGTGACGGTGTCGTAGATTCGGACATCCTTGAGATTCAGACTGTCCTCAACGATCTCGTATGCATTGATCCGGTTCGTACCGTAGGTAACATTCGCGGTTACGTTTCCGTAATCGAGATTCTTGCCTTCGATTCGCCATTCACCGGTGATATCGAAGTAATGCACCTGTACATAGCGCTGCGCACGCCATCCGGGCTGCAGCGTGTCATAGATGAACGACTTGACGTCGTCCTCCGGAATCCACGTCGCGCCGAGACGCACATTGATCTCGGATGCGTCCAGATCCTTCGGCTGGACCTTTTCCAACGCTGCAATCGAGACGGAAAGCGCTTCGGCGTCTTCCGCCTTGCCTGCGGCCCGCAGCTTCTCCTGTACCGTGCGGAACGTGTTCAGCTTGCTTCGTACATTCCCGGATAAAAAAGCATCCGCTGTTACCAGCGGAAACGCTTTCAGATCGAAAGTATCAGGATTGTAGAAGCCCTCGTAGTAGGTGCCGATATCCCGAAAAACCAATCCCGTAAGCTCGGATTCCAGTTCATCTTCACTCTTTCCGGTCAACCCTGCCATATACGGAAGATCGACCTTTGCCTTTTCGGAAAGAGAAACGGTCAGCGCTTCGGCAGCGGTGTCCACATGGGTGATCTCGGTGTACTGTCGAACGGTGCGCTTATAGAACATATCCGCTTTCCGCTCCAGCTTTCCGTTCTCGTCCAGCACCTCCAATGAGCAGAGCAGCGGATACGAGGAATCGTCCGAGAACGCCATGCTGTTCCCACGGCTGTTGAGCAAACCGTACTTTGCGGTGTAGGCGTCGTAAAGCGTATTCAGCTCATGCTGCGCGTCCGCGATCGCCGCGTCTGAATAGTCGTTCAACTGCCGGTCGATCAGCTTGTGGGCGCAGTCGCGGATGGCGATCATGCCCTTGATCCGGTTCTGTGCGGTCAGCGAAACCTCGATCTTGGACATGATCGAGTTCTCACGGAAATAGATCTCGCTATCTACAATCGTAAAGGAAAAGTTCCGTACATCGGGATCGGCGGGAAGCGTTGCTTTCGCCGTTCCTTCCAGATCTTCCTCTTGTTCGATTGCGACGATTTCGCCGTGAATATTGGCGATCGCATCCCGGAGCTGTTCGTTCAGATCGGCGCCTTCGATCGGTTTCACGGTCTGTCCCATGCCGAAGCGCGTGCTTTCCTCGGTCAGTTCTCCGAGGATCATGTCCGGGTTCTTTAGGAAATACTCGTTGATCGAATAGCCGAGTTCGGACTTGCCGATGTGCAGCCATTCCTCGTCGATCTCGATCGGATGATCGCGTTTTTGCAAGAAAATGATGTCTGCAACGACGTCCGTTCCCGCATTGGCGCGAAACGCATTGTTCGGAAGCCGGATCGCGCCTAAAAGCTCCGCGCGCTGTGCAAGATACTTGCGTACAGCCGGATTCGCTTTATCCATGGTGCCGCTGGAGGTTATGAATGCGACCACACCTCCGGGGCGCACCTTGTCCAACGCTTTCGCAAAGAAATAGTCGTGGATCAGGAAATGGTTTTTATCGTAACGCTTGTCGGCAAGAGAATAGTCCCCAAACGGCACGTTTCCGATTGCGACGTCAAAGAAGCTGTCCGGATAGACAGATTCCTCAAAACCCTCGATACGGATGTTCGCGTTCTGGTAGAGTTGTCGCGCAATACGACCGGTCAGATCGTCCAGTTCCACGCCGTAAAGCTTACTACTTTTCATGCTCTCCGGCAGCATTCCGAAGAAATTGCCGATTCCGCATGACGGCTCCAGAATATTGCCCGTTTGAAAGCCCATATTGCCGATTGCTTCGTACATGGCGCGGATGACAACCGGAGAGGTATAGTGCGCGTCCAATGTGGAAGCTCTTGCCGATTCGTATTCCCGATCCGTCAGCAGTTCTTTGAGCTCGGCGTATTCGCTTTGCCATTGCTCTTTGGAATCGTCGAACGCATCCGGCAGACCGCCCCAACCGACGTACTGCGACAGGGTAGCTTGCTCTTCCGGCGTTGCAAGACGGTTCTCGGCTTCGATCGCTTTGAGTGCTCGGATCGCGGCGACGTTTCTCTGAAATTTCGTCTTTGCGCCGCCTTCTCCCAAATGATCGTCGGTAATCCGGAAGTCGGTTCGCTTGTTCACGGTCGGCGCGGCGGGGATCGGCTCCGGCTCTTGGAACTCGCGTTCCCATGACGGGCGCAGGTCGATCACAATGCTGTGCAGCTTGACCGGTTCTTCCTGCGGTTTGGCTGCTTCAGGTTTTTCGACCGCAGGCTCATTTTGCCTTTCAGTGGAATCGGACAAGACTGGTTCTGGCGATTGTTCCTCTTGGATCGGTTCTTGGGGCTGCTGCTTCGGAGGAATAAACATTGCGTTTCGCTGATCCTCTTTCAACAGCCGTTCAAAGTTCGCTTTGCTTTCGGTACGAAAGATCGGATAGCGGATCGTCGGATCGATCAGTTCGACGTGCATGGATGTCACGTTCGTGATCCGAAACTCCGTGCCGTCAAGATAGACGGTATCGTCCACGGCATACGGGCGATAGAGGACAGCGGATTCTTCAAAATCATCCGGCAGCAGTTCATCCTCCCAAATAACGTCTTCCACAGGGGAAGGGATGGCTTCGCGCTTTCCACCGAACAGGGAGAACTCGCCCTTGCGGTATGCAGTCAGATTCTCTACGGCATGGTGTCGATCCTCATACCCGCGATCAGTGGAAAGCGAATTGGCTTCCAGAGAAACGAGCGTATCAAGGATCGCTTTAACACGAGCGGGATCGGTCAGCTGCTTCTGTACCTCTGCAACGCATTCCCAGTAATCCCCGATCGGATTCTTGGAGAATGGATGCTCGTATGTGTTCGGCGCATCTAAAAAGACATTCACGATCATGCGGGCAATCTGCTTGTGTTCGTATTCGAGCATATAGTCCCGGTCTTTTTCCGACAGAAAGCGGTTTTGAGAAATCAGTGTTTCAATCCGCTGCCGAACCTTTGTCCAGTTCCATTCGATCTTTGCGTATGGTTTGGACATATCGCCATGGCTGAACATGATACCTTTGGAGGTAAACTCGCCTTGATCGTTTCCGGCGAGGAATCCGTGATGCTCCCCATGAATACCCTTGAGATGTTTTTCACGCTCGTTGCTATCAGAATGCGCAAGAAAGAACGCATAGGTTTCGAGCCGTTGTTCGGTTCCGCGTTCACTGTCAGAACCGCGTAAAAGCTTGTCGATTTCATCCAACGAGATGAATCGGCTTGGCTGCGGACTGTAATCCTCGGCAACGGAGAAGCGGATCGGTTCCCGCTGCAAATCCTCCAGTTGGTGCAGCAGACGCATAGGACGATAGAATCGGAATCGAAGCAAATCGGGGTTTTCCTTGTGCGCTTCGGCAAAGGTGCGCCATTCGTCAATCAGCGCTTTCAGCGATTCGGGCTGATCCATACGCGCCATGATCTGATTGCGCTCTTCGTCAAATGCACCGCTTAACGCTGTGAAAGTGGGGAGCAGACCTTGCTCTCGCCCTTCTTCGCTGAGATCACGCGCTGTAAAGATCAGAAGTTCGGCAAGCGTTGAGCGTTCGTACACATTGACGCGCAGCAGCTCCTCCTGCGGCAAGTAGCGACCGAGATCCAAAAGCTCTCGGATTCGTTTTGCGGCTTCCTCCCACGAAAACGTCATGGTCATGCCGCCTTGCACGGTATCTCCGGCAGAGATGCGAAAACCCTCTGCGTCGTACCAAACGGCATATTGCCGGTCGTTCAGATAGAACCCTGCGCCGTTGGTGCCGTAGTGTTCTTTGAGGAACGCGGCATTTTCCTCCGGCGTGTGATCCTTCTGAAAGTACGCGCAGATGATCAGCCGACTGTTCCGGCCGTTTGCACCGAGCGTCAATGCTTCGTCGATCACCTGCTGCGAATAACGCAGAGAGAGCGTTCCGGAGCTTGCCGTCTCCGGCGTAACCTCCTGCAAATCAAAAAGGGACATCTGCGGCGTCGCTGGTTTCGTCCGCTTGACATCCCTCTTGAATTGCTGTTCCTGTTCGGGACTATCAAATAAAGAAGCGGGGAATGCTTCTTCCACCGCTTCTTCATCTGTGTCTTGGATCAGTTGTAAATCAGCTCCGCCGTCACGATCTCCTCGGCGCGGCTGCGGATGTTGTTCATCCGCTGTATCCACGCCATCTGATCGGTCGCTTTGAGCTGTTCTGTCACGCCCTCCGCTTGCGCCGTCTTCCGGGTCAGTGTCTCGATCTGCTCCTTGCACAGATCGTTGATCTCCAGAAGGTGCTGCGTGAGTTTGCCCGACAGTATGAGTGCCGTCAGCGCCCCGTCCTTCTTTTCCTCCAGATACCGCTTCCGCATCCGTCCGTACTTGCCGATCGATCCCGTCGGTTCGGGATCGAGAACCAGGTTCGGGATCTGTACGTTCCCGACTTGCGTGTAGGTCAGTTCCATTGCTTTTGCTCCTTTCGCTGTTCTTCTCACCTGCATTATCGCCGATTGTGTTTTCATTTGCGAGGATGTCGCGGGATTCTTTTTCAATCTGCCGGACACTGCGCTCAATCTGGCGTAAGATCATCTCGGAAATATCACTCGTCGCTTCTCCGAGTCGTGATATGGTTTCGATCGTATCGAACTGCGTGATCGGTTCAAAATCATCTTCGGTCAGGTATTCTCCGGCGTCGTAGCCGAGCCGTTTCAGTACCGTGTACGCGACGGAAGCGCCGAGCAGTAGCTGGAAGGTGACGTCCACTCCGTCCGTTGCGGACAGTTCACTGCCGTCGAGCTCCTTTAGAAAGGCGTCAAGATAGTCCTTGTGATTATCCGTGACGGCGTTCAATGCTGTTCCGAACACCGTAGAGGTCAGATCGGTCAATCCTCCGAGATCGCCGAAGCTGTTTTCCAGTTCTTCCGAAATCCGGGCGTGCATCTCCGGTGTCGGCTGCCAAAGCTTCAAGGGAGTGTTCTGCCGGGAGTTCGTATCCGATACGTCGAAGACATACCGCAGATGCGGCTTTTCATCTGAAGTATCGATCAGCGCGATACCCTTTGCGCCTTTGTTAACCCAGCGGTGCAAGCGTTCGTTCCACATTTCGATCTCCGCGCAGGCGGTCGCTTCCGGTTTCTGTGCATGAATCAGCACCTGATCCCGAAAGGGGTATTTATAAAGCCATGCAGCGGAATCCAGAAACGCTTTCCAATGATCGGGCGAGGAGGCGACGGATAAAGTGGCGTCAAGTGCCAGGCGTGAAATACGTTCCAGTTTCGTTGCCATGCATGGCATTCCTCCTATCTTTCAAAGTCGTCCTTCGTTTGTTCTTTGTTGCGGTTCATGTAGTCCCGTAGAGTCATCTGCCCACCCGGAGCGAAGTCGAGATCGTATTCTCCGAGCAGATAGAATCCGTCCTCGTTCAGCGGCACGGGCTGATCGGTCAGGATCGTTCCCATGTGATTGACCGCAATATGCTTTGCAATCTCACAGGCATACCCGTTCTCACCGTCATCGCGGACTTCATATCGGTAGATGCCTTCCGGAACGGTCGCGGGATCAATCCGGCAGTTGTGAAACAGGGCAGGATGATCAAACAGCTCGATGCAATCGAATTCTTCCATCCGTGCATCCAGAAAACGGGATGTGGATTTGAACTGTCCGTTTTCGTCGTACATGGCGGGATCTGCACCCGGTACATCCCAACCGAACATACTGCCGCAGACCATAGCGGCGCATTGCGCTTTGGTCAGCTCATGCTGCGCGTTTTGAAAAGCGGCTGTTTCCTCGTTTCTCTTTCGATCGCCGGGGGCATTCCAATCGGATGGGAAATAGCCCGTCATGCCGCGGCGAATCATGACAAGATCGCCGTTGGACGGGAGAATCGCCATTGCAGAGGAAGGGATCGGGAACTGCAGACCGGTCTTTTGCTCGTACTGTTCCACAAGCGTATCGCAGCGATTGAGATAGAGATGCAAAGCTCCACGCTCCGACGTCTCCGGAATACGTCCGTAAAGCTGTGTCGGATTGCTCTGATCATAGAGATAGATCGCAAAGTGCCGCGGTGATGTGGGATATTCCAAAAGAACGACGCCTTTGTCGCCGACAGGAAACCGTTCTTTGACGTTGTAGGTCTCTATATCCATTTGTTATCTCTCTAACTCACTGTCACCGCGGTATGTGAAATCCTCGGTCACATACGGGAGCACCAACAGACCGCTGTTGGTCCGGATGAATACCTCCGGCTGCGAAAAGATCTCCCGATATTTGTCGATCATTTCTTCGGAAAGCGAATCGAAGTCCTCTTCGCCGCAGCCGACGACCAAAAACGGTCCGGCGATCACGTCGTAGACCTCGCCGTTTTCATCTCGCAGCGCGCGGCAAAGCTCCATACCGTTGAGCTTGCCTTCTTCGTTGCAGATGATTGCCACGGGGTCTTCAAATGGATAGACGGCTTGAATCCAACCGTCGACCTCATGCTGCAGGGATTCCAAGCCCGGATTAATCTCCTTTACAAAAGGTGCTTTGTACTGTTCAACGCGCAGAACTTTCATGTTCGTGATCCTCCTTTCCGGGCGGAACAAGCCGCTTGTCCGCAGGCTCGACCGTATTGCCCAAGTATTCCATCTGTTCTGCAAACTCGCAGATGTGGTACAGATTGTTTCCGATGATTGCGTGGTAATCGTCGATATACCGGCAAATACGTTCTGATGAAGATCCGTCCTTATGCCGAATCCGGACTTTGCTGCCGTCCGGAAGGCGGAACAATTCACGATAGTGGGGATCTATGAACCGGACGCCTTTCTGTGCTTCCCGAAGATGTTGATCGAGCCAGTCCTTCCGGTAAGCGTAGATGTAGAAGTTATACTCGCCCTTATTCGGATTCAAACGGCACAAATAGGAGTTCTGCTTCGTATCTACACGGATGCCGAAGCTGCGACCGTCCGCCATCTGACAGGACATATGGTTAAAGCAGTATTTCATGAGCGCGGAGCGATTCTTGAGAATGCCCTCATATTCCGGGTTGAACCGCAGAGCGTTAATGACCTCGTCAAACTCGTCTTTGAACTCCTGCGTTTTCAGTTCCCGGTCATGATCGTTCCATGTCGTAAAGAATCCGTTGCCATCGGTGTCCATATCTCCGCACAGATACCCGATAAAGCCGCATTGCGTTTCGATATGCGACGGCTGGGAATAGGTGTAGAGTTGTTCGTTCGGGAGAATGTCCCATATTTCAAGATCCATTCATATCCCTCCTTAATTTAGGTTGTTCGTGTGCTTTCAGCCATTCCAGAAGACTGTCCCTTAACACAAATTGCTGATGCCCCGCCAATACGACAGGGAACGTATCGTCATTGAGTAAGAGCGACAAGCTGGAATGCGACAGATTCATCGCTTGCACGAGATCGCCGATCGAGAGGATCGGCGGAAGCTGGTTCATGCAGGGTGTGTTCATGTTGATCTCCTATCTTTCCAGGTTATCGGCACTCTTCATACGCCGATCTTGCCGGGGCAGATCGCTGTGCGGTTGGCTTTTGCGGGGGACGCAGACGCCGGATATCGAATCCGTACACTTTTGCGACCTCGTCCCCGATCCGGCGCGTCACTCTCGTGATGTCCGCACGGGTCGCTGTGCCGTTGTAGATCTTTTCTTTGAGATTCTCACGCTGTGTATCTGAAATGCCATCCTTATACGCTCTGTAGAGGTAGTGGTTAGTACCATCATGGTGGATCGCGTCGGCGCGCATATCGCCGTTGCCATCCACAAACCATTCTGTTAGATCGGTATCCGAATACAGACAGTCCCGAATATTGCCGGAAGCAATTTCCTTGTACCCACAAAACCGTCCGTTCCACAGCCCCAGGTCAGCGATCACAAGAATTGGCTCATTGAGCTGCACGTTGAGATTCATGCGCTCGTCATCCAGATAGTCGGCGTTGATCTGATACATGAGTTCATATCGTTCGTCTTCTGAAAGATCGGGATGATCTTCTTCCAGGTCAGCCCGCCAATCTTCGTAGTTCAGATTGATATTGCTCCAAATAACGTGACGGTCAGGGCGGTTATCGCTCATATGCATCACTCCTTTCAAAATGAAGCAACCCGCCGCAGAATAGCAGCGGGTTGCCGACTCTCATTTCAGCGGTCATTTTTCTTCCTTCTGACCTGCAGAAAGATGAACCCGCCGATGATGATCGCAACGAGAGCGATCGCAATGATAACTTTCGGAGTCATACTTTAGACCTCCTCTCTCAGATTCCGGCGCTTCTTTGCGACAACAATCGCTGCCGCAACCAGGCCGCCGAGCAGAAGGAGAACGCCGGAGCAGAGCGCCGGGAATTCCCACCAGTCGCTGTCCATACCGAGCTTGACGAACTTGTGGTTTTCGATCCGGAACGTCAGCGGCTCGCTGTTTGTGTTCTCGCGGGTCAGTTCAACCTTCTGTGCGGAAATCGGGAAGTAGCCGTCCGGGGTGACGGTTTCTTCGATCCAGATCTCACCGAGCGGCAAGCCGTAGATCACGAGCTCACCGGTCCCATCGGTGATCATATCGGTGATCGAACCGTTCGGATCATAGAAGAAGCTGCCGTCCGCTTCCTTGCGGAGCTTCAGAATTTCAAAGTCACTTCCGCCCTTGACCTTCAGGCAGAAGCCTGCGCCTGCCAGCGGGTTGCCGGACTTTGCATCCACCTTGATGATCTTCAACCCGGTGGGGCAGTTCTCGACGGTGACGATCTTCGGATTGGAAATACCGTCTCTGTCCGTCAGCGTGAAGGTGACTACCTCCGGTCCGATGTAGCCGGTCGGATAGATCTCCTCAAGGGTGTACGTTCCTGCAGGCAGATAACGGAACTCAACGAATCCGTTTTCATCCGTGAAGAACGTGTCTTCGCCGTCTTTTGCCCAGACACGGAAATTCGCAGTAGTTGCAATCAAATCCTCAGCGGCTTCCTCTGTAGGCGCTTCCGCAGCAGCATGACCTCTTTTGGGAGTTTCGGCTTCCTCGATAGGCGGGTTATCGGCTTCTTCCTTGCCGGGTTGTTCCGAACTTGCAGTATGAGAAGAAACCTCGCTGTACGGGATCGTTCTCACGGTCTGACCGTTGGAATCTACGAGCCGGAATTCGACGTTTGCAAACGGCTGTCCCGTATAAAGGTTGATCTTGTTGATCTGCAGGCAGATTGGCTCGTCCGTGATGTCGGTCGTGCCGGTGATCACACCATGAAAATCCACGGAGAACGTGAAGGTCTCCGGATTCAGCGTGAAGCCGTCAGCTGCTACCGTTTCCTGGAACGTGTAGGTATCCGCGGGAAGTTCGTACAAGATGATTTCACCGTTCAGATCGGTCGTGTCCTCAAAGATTACCTTGCCTGCCGAGTTCGTGATCTTAATGACCGCCTCGTAGATGGGCTTGCCGGTGGTCAGATCCGTCTTCTTCAGGACTACATGAGTCTGCTCATTGGTGCGCTCAAAAACGATTGTCGCCTTGTTGTCGGTCGTGATCTCCGCTTCAATGATTTCATCCGAAAGAACGAAGCCGGGCGGGGGCACGATTTCCTTAATGTAGTAGGTGCCGACGGGGAGGTCGATCGAAACGGCATAGCCGTCCTTATCGGTGGTCATGGTGCAGTAGAGCAGACCGTCCTTATCCCGAACTTCGTACTGTGCGCCTTCGAGCATACGACCGGGGTTGGAATCGTCTTCCTTCCAGATGGCGAGATTGCCCTTAAAACGCTCGTTTTCGATTGGGTTCTTGAAGTAATCCGTGTTCGCGCCGCTGACCGTCACTGGGAAGGATTCTTCGATCAGATGGATCGTTTCGTCCGGAACCTTGAGCTCCTTCAAGTAATACTTGCCGAACTGCAGCGTAGTCACGGAGGTCGCAACGCCGTTCGCGTCCGTTGTCAGAAAATCGACCAGCGTATTCTTCGGAATCATCTTGATCGTCTCTGCCGTGTAGAGTCCGAACACTGCGCCTTCGAGTGGACCCTTCTTGAAGGTCATGGTTTCCGTGTCAAAGAACTCGCAGGTCTTTTTGATCTTGACCGAGCCAGGAATACGCTTGTTGCTGATGGACTGTTCTGCGTAAACGATCGGGGTGTTCTGATCCTTGTATGCAAGTGTGACGGTGTAGATCGAGGGATCGAGATCGTAACCGGCTACGGTCTTGGTTTCCTGAATGGTATAGGTGCCGAACGGCAGCAGACCGGTTTCGGCAATGCCGTTTTCATCCGAAACGATCATTGCAATGACCGTACCGAAAGAATCCTTCACCTCGAACTCGCAGCCCGGAAGCCCCTTAACCTCGTACTTCGGAGAATGGAGCTGACCGTATTCGGTTGCCGTAGCGGTCGTGCCGGTCAGCACATACGCGGTCTTCGTGATCTTGATCGCGCCTTTTGCGGTTTCGTTCTCCAGTGAAAGCGTTGCGGTTTCGCTGACCTTGACGATGACGGAGTGCGTCAGACCATCCACTACATACGGTTTGACGGTGGACAGTTCCTTGACATAGTAGGTTCCGGCATCCAACTCGTTCACGGTCACAGTACCGTCACTTCCGGTCGTAACCTCCTTGACTTTCTGCGTACAGTTGGCGTCCTTGTAGATACCGAACTTAACGCCTGCCAACGGCTTGCTGTTGTCGCCGACCTTCTTGATCTTCAATGCGCCGAGCGCCGGAGTATTGACGCCAAAGCTCGCGGTCGCCACAACTTGCGCGGTCGTGGCGCACAAAAAGATTTTTTGCAGGGAATCGTTCGACGGGATGTATGCCGTGATATTGTCCAGCGATCGGGTGTCCTTACCGGCGGCACTGATCGTGAACGTCTTGCCCGCAGCGCTCATGGGTGCGGTGATCGTCAACTGCTCTGTCTTGTTGCCTGTATATCCGGTGACAGTAACACCGGAGGGGAGACTAGAGGTATCGAGCGTATAGCCGCTGTTGATATTCGTCAGCTTGACCGTGGTTTTACCGGTGAAGTTGTCACCGCTCTTGCTGAGTGTCAGTGATGCAGGCGTGAACTCGATATTATGACTGAGCTTCTTTTTGTCGCGCGCCATTTGGAGCAGCTCGTCCGCCCAGGTCAGAACGTGCTCGTAACCTTTCTTGGCACGGATCGCGTCCGGATGCGTCTTCCTGTTCGTGAAGCTGTACGAACCGGGCTCGCCGTTCTCGCTGAGCCAGAAACGGATCGCATTCGCGGTTGCTTGGCGAGCTTCATCCTCCGTGAAACCATCCGGGGTATTGCAGGGATAGCCGTACATGAGGATCGTTTGCAGACCTGCGAGCGTATTTGCACCGAATACGGAAGACGGTGCTGCGGGAGAATAAGTATCGCTGTGCGGATTTCCGTCTGTATGCTCAATGCAGTAACAGACCTGACCTGTCGACTTGATCCAATGCTTCGGCGTGTTCAGATCCTTCCACTTTCCACCCGAATAGTATTCGAGGTAATCGAAGGCGGAGTTCGTCTGGGACTCAATTTCGACAGTCGCTTTGGTTTCTCCGGTATCCGCAGATGCCAAAGCAGGCGCGAAAGAGAGCAGCGTAATCAGGCACAATGCCAGTGCCAGGAAACGGGTGATTGTTCGCTTCATGTTTCTTTCCTTTCTTTTTCAAAAAATAACTCCCGATCTTTGATCGGAAGTGTTGTCCTCATATTGGCAATCGCAGAATCTGCATTTGCCGGTTTTAGGGTTATATCCCGGACAGACAAGGCAGGAATCGTCTTTGATTTCCCGCGGGCTCTTGTCAAAGTTCGGGATCTGCTGCATAAGTCGTTCGTAGAATTGATGTTCTCCTGATGTGAAATACATGGGTTCTGATCGTTTCCCTACGGAAACGGTTCTCCTTCCGGTTCGGAGGCAAGGAGGAGATTCACCTGCTGCGCCGTGATGCGAAGGAACTCTTTCCATACCTCCGGAATTGCTGCAAATGCCCGAATTGATCTTGGCATCCGGACGTGCCATAGCTGATACAGGTATCGGATGATCGAAAAGCAGGCGTCGTATTCCCCGGAATCTTCGCAGGCGACGAAGTACCGCCGAAAGTCCGGCGAGAAGGAGTCACTGATATTGACCGCCAGTTCAACCGCTTCTCCGCGAAGTCGCGTTGTGTTCGGTTGATTACTGACCAAATACTCCTTGGTTTTCAGAAATCGCATTGCTTGATCCAGATTCATGCGATCATCCGATTCGTTCTCTTTTACTGGAAGATGCTTCATACTCGTTATCGCTCCTGTTCCTGCGATATTTCTTCTCGTGCTTGCCATTTCCGACGATATTGTTCCATCCATTCATAGATCTTTTGTTCCATCTGTTTGCCGGTTGTTCCGGCGGGGAAGAACTTTTCGATCGTATTGAACCGGAATGTTATGGTTTCGTACATGGGCTTTTCGATGGTTAAGACCTCGACTATGCGTTGATCGGTAATCTTGCCTTCTTTTGAGAGCTGTTTGAGCTTCTGCGCTTGAGATAATGATGGTGCGATTTCTTCGCGCTCCATGACCTCTTGGACAATCGCTTGATCGGCAGGATCAAGATGCGAAATGGCAACGGCAGGGTTAAATGAGATTCTTTTCTCTTCAACAGCATTCTGTAATGAAGGGATTAGCTTGTTTAATCTCAAATATCTATGAACTGTATTTTTGCTTTCTCCGGATTGTTCACCAAGAATTTCGATGGATGTTTTTCCTTTGTAAAAATTATTCCCAACTTGGGAATAATTTTTTAACGGTCGTCCCGCTCTTCGATTTAAAGCGTTAATCTTCATCTCATACGCTCTCGCCTTCTCCATATCAGACAGTTCTTCTCTCTGCCTGAGATTGCTGTCCACCATTAGAATCACAGCTGTGTCGTCATCAACCTCACGGATAAAGCTCGGAATCTTCATGATGCCGGCAAGACGGCACGCCTCTACGCGGTTATGCCCGGAGATAATTTCATACGCCCCATCATCTTTGGGACGGACAACGATCGGGGAGATCACGCCGTTCTCTTTGATGCTTTCGACCATCTTTTCCATTTCTTCTTCCTTGTACGGATGAAACGGCTGATTCGGAAAGGGGAGAAGCGTGTCGATATCCAGCTCCAGCGGTCTGCCGTCCGGTTCGGGTTCTTCTACGCCGTACATATCTTCATATGTCAGCGGCTTGAACCGGTCTTTCTTGCTTTCAGTTTCTTCCATTCGCAAGTACCTCTTCAACAAGGCTTGCGTATGCTCTCGCCAGATGATTCCACGACATATATTCGAGCAAGCTCATTCCGCGCGCAGATGCTTCGGATGCTTTGACAGACGTAGGCAGCTCTGTCTGAAAGACCTTGCTGCCGTATCTGAGCCGAAGGTTCTTTGCGTTCGTGCGCTTTGCGATGGAGATGTCGTTCCGTCTGACGATCACGATTCCCTCCAAGGAAAGAGAGGGATTCATTTTTCTCTGTACGTCGGTCATAGCGGCAACGATCTGTTCGACGCCTTCAACACCGAAGAACTCCGGATCGACAGGGATCATTACGCTGTCGGCGGCAACGAGCGCGTTCAGAGTCATGAGACCGAGACTCGGCGAACAGTCGATCAAGATGACGTCGAAATACTGACGCAGCGTATTCACATATCTGCGCAGATAAAAAGGCGCGTCGAGATCACCTTTCAAAGAGTGCTCAAATGCGTCGAGCTGCTTGTTGGCGGGCATGACGCTGATCTTTTCGTATCTTGCGGTCAGGATTCCTTTGGTGGGATTGGTGAGGATGCCCTTTTGAATATTGATCAGAGCGTCTCGGATGGTGAACTGATTACGCGCTTTCGCTTTGCATCCCAGCCCACGGCTCAAATTGCCCTGTCCATCGAGATCAATCAAAAGCACCCGCTTGTTATGCTTTGCGAGACCTGCGCCGACATTGATGGCGGTAGTCGTCTTTGCAACGCCGCCTTTCTGATTCACGATTGCGATTACTTTTGTCATTCCTTTTTCCTCGTTTTACTGTTGATAAAAGTGTCGTCTCGAACCGTCGTTCTCACGCATGTTCTCCCGAACCCCCGCATCCCGCCGGGCCGCGCAATGCTGTGAAGCGTTCAACGCGGAAGTATCATTCTGTTGTTATTCGAGACGGCTATTCGATTGTCAAGGTGTCAGGACTTCACAAACAGCCCTTCACTTAACAATCCAACGAAGCATCCAAAAACCGACAATTCACAAATGCACGGACGAAAAGCAGGGGATATGGACTATATGGAATCTATGGACAAAGCACGACTGAACCAAAAATGAGAAAAGCAGATTTCATGGGGTTTTTGGACAGAAAAGAATTGCGTTTTATTTCAAAAGTTAGTCAAAAGTTAGTCAAAACCCAAAATCGAGGCAAAATGAGCATAAATAGAGGCGGTTAGTCTGGGCTCGATTTTGACTAAAAAAAGTTAGTCAAGAATTTTGACTAACTTTTTGGAAAAGAAATAAGCCCTAAATTAGGGCTTTTTCTGGCGTCCCCGGCGCGATTCGAACGCGCGGCCTTTCGCTTAGGAGGCGAATGCTCTATCCTGCTGAGCTACGGAGACATATGCAATTTTATCGGACAGGCCTCCCGCTTAGGAGGCGAATGCTCTATCCTGCTGAGCTACGGAGACCCGTCGGAAACATGGATATGATACCACTCCCGGGCGGGAACTGTCAAGAAACGGAATCCGGTTCGGAAAAGTTGCGTTCCGTGATTGACGGCGGCGCAAAAATAAGGTAAACTGTATTCTTGTAAATGCAGGTTTACAAACTATCAAACGGAGGTTTCAACACATGATCAAAAAGTGGATTTGCAGCGTTTGCGGATACGTTTATGAAGGACCGACCCCGCCCGAAACGTGCCCGGTCTGCCACCAGCCGGCATCCAAGTTCAACGAAGTAAAAGAAGAAATGGCATGGGCGGCGGAGCACGTCGTCGGCGTTGCGCAGGGTGCGCCCGAGGATATTCTGAACGATCTGCGCGCCAACTTCCAGGGCGAATGCTCCGAGGTCGGCATGTATCTCGCCATGGCGCGCGTCGCGCACCGCGAGGGTTATCCGGAGATCGGTCTCTATTGGGAGAAGGCGGCATGGGAAGAAGCCGAGCATGCGGCGAAGTTCGCAGAGCTCCTCGGCGAAGTCGTCACCGATTCCACCAAGAAGAACCTCGAAATGCGCGTGGAAGCCGAAAACGGCGCAACCGCGGGCAAGACGGACCTTGCGAAGCGCGCGAAGGAGCTCGGCCTTGACGCGATCCACGACACCGTCCATGAGATGGCGCGCGACGAAGCAAGACACGGCAAGGCGCTGAAAGGCCTGCTCGAGAGATATTTCAAATAAGCAAAACGCCCATAGTTAGGGACTTTTTGAGAGGGAAGGGATGACCTTCCCTCTTTTTATATGCAACGACACCTTCCATATTCAGGTGACCTTTCACAATCCCGGCAAATGATCGGCGACTGATGGGAATGCGACCGAACACACGCCGGCAGCTGCGGCCGTTCGACAGCTTTTTCCGCGACGTTCCGGGATCGCTGTTGCAAAGCGGTCTCAAAAATGCTATACTATATAAGATCTCTCTTCGCTGATACGGTGCAGAACCGTGTGATCTGCTCGCACGG
>Ga0247609_10000773_pt1 | contig 41781 bp, 57 predicted proteins | sample 172DNAGHGlowgp2_FD_193487 | JGI IMG/M metagenome (GOLD analysis project Ga0247609, IMG submission 193487) | Sheep rumen microbial communities from Palmerston North, Manawatu-Wanganui, New Zealand - 1728 DNA GHGlow gp2 | ecosystem: Host-associated > Mammals > Digestive system > Stomach > Rumen ... | reverse complement strand
AAACGGAAACTTGTTATAAGCAAGCAATTAATTGTTGTGAGAATCATCAGCTAGCTTCGATCTATCAGCAGCCATCAGAGCAGCCCCAATAATATTACCAATAGTAGTACATAGTATTGGAAATAAACTCTACTTAATTGGCGCTTTTGATATCCAGAAGTAAAACATATCCGCAATACAGTGATTAGTTTTACTTACAACGAATACAACTACTGGTAACATAACAGCAAGTGGATGTTTTGTGGCTTTCCAACCATCAACAGCAAGCTATACACACATTCCGCATAATATACCCATTACGATATTCGCTATCCAATGATTAGATAAGCGCATATTAGCGATTGCGGTTGCTGATTCAACTATTGATTCTCTTATAGGTGAGAATAATACTAATACTACTATAAGCGCAATACCCTCTATGTTACCAAGATAAGCGCCAATAAGATGTAATGGTTTATATTCACCAATAACTGTTGCTCCAACTTTACCTGTGAAAAGGTCATATTTTAAGGCACAAATCATAAGTAAAGCAAAGGAAAAAATAACAGCACCTGGTAATCCACCAACAGAAAGATTAGCAAATGCACCAAGCCCAATAATAATACCAGCATAAATAGCGTGAAGATAATTCATAAACTACTCCTTTCAGATATTATAATTATATCAAAAAAATTTTAAACAGTCAAGGAGATAAACCAATGGGAATAAAGTTCTTATCATCTATTCTTGCACTAATGACCAAAGAAGAGGCGCAGGAAATAATGGATGAATTTCATAAGTTAGTAGAAATGGCTGATAATGGAGAGTTTGCGGCTACCAGCTCAACCCGATCGGAATGACCTGGTTCGCGCACTTTAAAGGAGAAAATAAAATGTTATTCGCAGAGCTAGCAAGGTCTATGAGCTATCATAATAGAACCGTTAATAATAAAAAACGATTTGATATGGTAATAAATGTTATTGATAATTTAATTCATTGTGCTATTGAGAATGGAAAAACTTATACTCGTATTAATCTTGATTATATTCAAGACATAAATATATCCGCACTTCAAGATTATCTTAAAAATTTTGGCTATACTACATCTTTCGACAAAGAAAAGAAATATGGACCACAATATATGACAATTACTTGGTGAGAAAAAATGACAAGAGAAAGTTATGATGTTTATGTGAATAACTATCTGGATGCTGACGACCTGTCTCTGACAGAAGCTCTGGACTATGCTAAAAATGTATTTCAAAAATACGCTAATAATGGAAGTTCCGTAGATGTAAAAATTACCCTTGTTTGGAGAGCCTATGTTCCAAAAGCAGCAGAATGGAAATGGGAAGAAGATAATTAATAAAGTCAGAAGCAGTGGAACGCACAGACGCATAGTTGATTTTATAAAAATAATATGATATAATATATATAGAAAAATGAAAGGACAATTAAATAATGAAAAACATCTTGAAACACAAAGTTGTTGAGCAGAAACCCATTCGAGACGCGTATGGACGAATGACAGGAGAAACACAGGAGGTTGTCAAGTATGAATGGTCGTTGGCGCGCATCATCGCACTTGCCGCGGTCGCCGTCGTGGCACTGATTCTTCTTATCTCGTGTATCACAACTGTGCCGACCGGTTATACCGGCATTCTTACGACATTTGGTAGAGTTGAGGACCGCACGATGGGCGCTGGCGTTCATGTAATTGCCCCCTGGCAGCGCATCGTAAAGCTGGATAATCGAACTCAGAAAGTAACGATTACTACCGAGGCATTTAGTTCTGATATTCAGGAAGTTGACCTTACTATGAGCGTTAACTACTGTATTGACCAGACTACCGCACAAAACTTGTATAAGACTGTCGGTAAAGAGTATTACAGTATTATTCTTGAACCGAGTATTCTGAATAATACGAAGGTCGCATTTGCGAAGTATACAGCTGAGAACCTGCTTGCTCATCGTGATGAACTGACCAAACAGATTGCTGAAAAACTCGCAGAAGATGCTTCTATGTATGGTATTACTATTGTCAATCTTAATATTGAAAACGTAGACTTTACTGATGCCTTTACTAATGCCGTTGAGGCTAAGCAGGTTGCTGCGCAGAATAAGTTGACTGCTGAAACCCAGCAGGCAGAAGACTATGGAGCAGGAGCAGATTGCCAAGCGCCGTATTATTGATGCTAATGCCGCAGCCGAGGAAGCGAAGATTCAGGCCGAGGCAGACTTGGAAGTAACCAAAATCCAGGCCGATGCGGCGGAATATGCTGGTTTGAAAGAAGCGGCTAAAAACAAGGCTATTTCTGAATGGCTTACACCAGATCTTCTGTCATACTACTACATTCAGGAATGGGATGGCAAGCTACCCCAGTATATGCTTGGTGCGAACACCGACACCACAATGATGTTACCTATCGGTGAATAAATATTAAAGTCTCCTGCTAGTGGCAGGGGACTTTTTTTGATTTTTATAAAAAAATTTGGTATAATATATATAGAAAAATAAGAAAGATTTGAATAAAATGAAAATTAATGATTTTATGATTGATGAAATGGCCTATGTCATTTATAAATTTTATGAGGACGAAGGCGATAATCCTAATGATGGACCTAGCTTAACGGCGCAAGAATGTGCGCGTCGTATAGCAATTATCGCAAAATATGGATTAGGAGACTGTATACCCATAGATGAGTTTTGTGATGAGGTAAATGCCGGTGGTTTTACTAGCTATGATGGGGATGGCGTTGTTGTAGATAAATTCGGTAATGAACTTTGTGGCGTATGGGAGGGTAAAACCATTCCAGAAGAAGCAGCTTATGTAATGTGGTTTAATAAGTGAGGTCATATGGAAATTTTAAATATAACCACCGTTGAAGCAGGATGGAGTATTGCGGCCTGTATCACAGGTGGTATACTTGCATTTATGGGTATTGTTTTACTGATATTGATGTTTAGAGCTTGGCATGTATTGAATAAGGCTGATATTTTCTGGTGTATTTTTAGTCTTATATTCGCAGGAGGTCTAAGTATTTATTTATTCAGATTGGGCCACATACCTGTTGCTTATAATAAATATGATGTTATATTTACTCAGCCAATAGATATAAATGAATTTGATGCTAAATATACTATTACAGGTAAGGATGGTAATATTTGGCATATTGAGGATAAGCATTAATGGAAATTATTAACATGACTTTTGTAGAAGCCGGTGTCCCAACATTCTATTTAGTTATGGCAATCGTGCTTTGGGTTTGCGCCTTGGGTGGTTTGATAGGAGCTATTATTTGTTTGGTAGAAGGCGAATGGGCTTGGGAATTTGTTTTCGCATTTATTTGCGGAGTAATTCTTGGCTTTGGTTGTTTCTTCGTGAATCGTGTAAAAGAACCTTATTACAAATATGATGTAGTTTTTACCGATGAAGAAATAAATATGAAAGAATTTGTGGAGAAATATAATATTACCGGTCATAATGGTAATATCTATCATATTGAAGATAAGCATTAAATGCGGTTTTCCAGCTCATTCCGCTCGGTATGAGCTGGTTCGCGCATTTCTCTATTTGATTTTTTTAAAATAATATGATAAAATATATATAGAAAAGATAATAAAAGGAGAAAAATTATGATGATTAAGATTTGGGTTGATGATGTTCGTAAGGCTCCGAAGGATTATGATATCTGGATGAAGAGTGTAACTGATACTATCCACTTCTTGAAGCATTGTCATAATAGGCACGACCTGTTCCTAGACTTGGATCACGATGCTGGTGATTATGCCAAGCTGGGTGGTGATTATTACAAGATTCTGGATTGGTGTGAAGCTCATGATTATACTCCTGTTGTTAAATTCCATAGTATGAATCCGGTGGGAGTTGAAAAAATGCGACAAATCGCGCAACGCAATCATTGGTTGGAGATTAAGTAAATGAGCGAATATGTGGATTTTTTTGTTCGCCATGGTGATGACTTTATTCCCCTTGGTGATTTTGGCCGTAATTCTATTGTCTATCTTACGATGAAGGATTGCATTAACATTCCTTGGGAAAAAATTATTCCGCTTACATCGGATGATTTACAAGCGGCACAAACTCGTGCGCATAAACATAACACTGATGCTCTTGATTATATAAACACCCTTAAAGGACGTATTGAAGAAATAAAAGGTTTTAATAATTCTGTAGAAGAAAAGTTAGAACAAATAGAAGTATATAGGGGTGACATTGCGGAATGGCATCAAGACGCCGAAGAAGCTCGTTATGCAGAAAATTATTTTTATTTTCTTGCCGACTTGATTGAGTCTGCTCACAATATTGATGCTGATAAGTATATTTATGCTGGTATTGAAATTGGACGGCCAACAGTAGAAGATATTTATGGAGAACAGGAATGACGGACTATGAAAAGCTGATTAAAGCATTACGGTGCAAGCGTGACGATTGCGAGGGATGCGACATTGCTTTCTTCGATAAAGATGAAGGGTGGATGTGCCGATATGCCGCAAAGGATGATGATGCCGCCGATGCGATCGAGGAGCTGCTAGCCGAGGTGGATGAATTAAAGCAACACCACACGAACCTACTCAACATGAAGGAAATGACAAAGGAAGAAGAGAACGAGATACTGGAATACATACGAACCATTCCTATTGGGCCGCTTGAACCGATGCTAATTGAACAATTGCCGAAGTATGGCAAGTGGATATGGGACAATAAGAGATGCATATACGTTTGTTCCGTGTGTGGATCGCCAAAGGTGAGAGAGAACATGGATAGACAGATCATAAAGGAACAGGCATATTGCTACTCTTGCGGGGCGAAGATGGAGATGCTGGAATGAGTGAAATAGTAGTGCAGATGGAAATTCCGGAGAATTGCCTTAAATGCCCTTTGCGAAATCAATGCAAAATATTTTGCGATTGGTTTGGCAGATTTGGTACATCGGCGACTAGAAAGCCTTATCCGAAACCGTTTGATAAGGGATGCCATATACTCACCATTCTCCCCAACGAGCATGGGCGGATTGTGGATGCAGATGAATTTTTAAAAAGAGCGATTGGAACAAAATGCTTTGACGAAGACGATTCGCGGATGCTTACAGAACTTGTTGGAGAATCTATCACCATCATTCCAGCAGAAAAGAGAGAAACATGAATTGAGGATATTATTAAATGACACAGCCTGAAAAAGATGAATATATAAGACTTATCCGAAAATTGCGCGACGCAGCTGATGCGCGCACTGGCCCATTTAAACGGCCTAACCCAAATAAAGAACTATTAGAGGATGCTTATGATGCTATTTGTACTTATGTAAGCACTATTGGATATCTAGAAAAACAGCTAGAAAAAGAGTATTCTTATAAAGGATATCCTATTAGCGCTCTGGCTACATTAGCTAACTTTTGTGAATTACAAGGAGTGCATCCAGAAGATGTAAAGCATTTTATTTATATCGCAGATTTTGCGATGGAAATCGGCTATAAGGCTGGTGTTCGTAAATTTGAAGAAGAAGTAGAGAAATTTAAGAAACAGCTTACTAATGCTTTATATGCCGCTCCCACTCCTAAAACACCAGAAATTGAAGAGGTCAAAGACTGACCTCTTTTTTCTTTAATTGATTTTTTTAAAATTATATGGTATAATATTTATAGAAAAAAATAAAAGAGGAAAATATATTATGCCGGTGAATGATGACCTTGGGACTAGAATGAAAGAATTTTATGAGAACCGCTCTAAAATTTATTTAGTGCGGCGTATGCCAGTAGCTATTCGCGTAGATGGTAGAGCGTTTCACACCTTCACCAAGTATCTTAAACGCCCCTTTGATAATGTCTTAATGCGATCTATGAAAGATACTATGAAATATCTATGTGAGAATATTCAAGGGTGTGTGCTAGGTTATACCCAATCTGATGAAATTACTCTTATTCTAGTAGATTATGCTAAGCTCGATTCTGATGCTTGGTTTGATTATAGCATCCAAAAACTATGTAGTCTAGCTGCGTCTATGGCTACTTTAGAATTTAATCGCCAATTTGTTAAGCATACTAATAAAGAAATTTGGTGGTATTCAACTGGTTTAGTACCTCAATCTCTTGAATATCAAGTGGCGATGGAAAAATACTATAATGCTCTACGCGAATGTATCAAGCGTGGGGCAATGTTTGATGCTCGCTGTTTTAATATCCCAGTAGAAGAAGTAACTAATCTGATTTACTGGCGGCAGCTTGATGCGACCCGTAACTCCATTCAGATGGTAGCGCAAGCTAACTTTTCGCATAAAGAACTTCAAAATCTGAATACTTCAAAATTACAAGATAAATTAATGCTGGAACGCGGTATTAACTGGAGCGAGGATTTTACAGCAACACAGAAGCGGGGCTGTTGCTGTATCAAAGACGAAGATAATAAGTGGTTTATTGATGATAATATTCCTATTTTTAAAGGAGAAGGCCGAGATTATATTGAAAAATTAATTGAGGTGCCTAAATGATTGATAAAATTCTAAATGGAAAATATGGAGATATATTTCCCATAAGGGATGAAACAAAAATTGAAGCGTATTATAGAGAGTATTGCAAATTAATTCATCCAGATAAAAATAAAGACCCAAGAGCAACAGAAGCTTTTATGCGGTTGGGCCAGCTTAAAGAATCTGCGATTCAAGCTTTACATACGGGTGAATGGGAAGAACAAAATACTATACGCTTTGAACATATAAGTAAAAAACGAACACTTTTTATACAATATCTTTATCATCATACCACTGATGTATGTGATTATTATGTGACAGAGGAACATATAATTTATACATTTCATATTAAGAGAAAGAAGTATTATGATAATTTTATACATTGGTTAAAGTATCCGTATAAATATGCTAATCCAGAAATGCGGTCGCGTTTTGAGCCAATGTTGCCACATTCAAAGGCAGAGCTATTTGAAACAGTAGATAAATATATTATTAATGTTCCAAAAGCTACTAATATATATCCATTACGGGCTGTCATTGATAATGTATGGAATGGTAAAGTGCCCGATCGCCATTGGGCTTGGATTACCAGCCGTTTAATGGAATTAGTAAACTTTTTACATTATAATGATATTGTATTAAATGGTTTTGATCTTGATGCTCTCTTTGTTTCATTAGATAATCATCAGCTTTATTTATATGGCGGTTGGTGGTTTGCTACTAAAACCGATGAAAAATTAATTGGCACAACCAGTAAAATTTGGGCTAATATGCCTCCTCGGGCAAAAGCGAGTCATATTGGTGACCCTATTACTGATATAGAAAGTATTAAATTAATGGGGCGCACATATTGTGATACCCCGCCTGATGCTCTCACTTATTTTTTCCAGTCTGGTTCTGGCGATTCATATAATGAGTGGGAAAAATGGGAAAAAGCCATACAAAAAGCATATGGCGAAAGAAAATTTATAAAAATTACAGCTACTAAAGAAGAAATATATAATAAGGAGTAAAAAATATGGGTGGCGGAAGTTGGACTACTAAAGATTGGGCAACATATACTACTTCTCGTGGATACACAGATAAGAGTACTGCTAGTGATATGTATACAGCATATCATATGAAAGATGAATTTAATCCTTTGAAAATTACTGTAAGAGAAAGCTGCGATAGCGCAGAGCATCCAAACTCTACGCCTATTGTTTTGTGTCTTGATGTAACAGGTTCTATGGGGTCAGTGCTGGAAACAGTAAGTAAACGTCTTGGTGATACTATGACCGAGATTTATGAACGTAATCCTGTGAATGATCCGCAAATCGCTTTTATGGCTATTGGAGATACTTATTATGATAATAGCCCATTTCAGGTAACGCAGTTTGAATCTGATATTCGTATTGCTGAACAGCTTAATCAGATTTATTTTGAACGCGGTGGCGGTGGTAATGACGGCGAATCTTATCTTCAAGCTTGGTATTTTGCTTCTCGGCGTTGTAAAACTGATGCTTGGGATAAACATAATAAGAAAGGTTTCTTATTTACTGTTGGCGATGAATGTTGCCTCCATACTTTGTCTAAAGAACATATCAAAGAATTTCTTGGAGATGATGTAGAAGCAGACCTTACTCGTGAAGAGTTACTTACCGAGGTATCGCGCAAGTGGGAAGTTTATCATTTGATTGTAAAGCCTGTGTATTACCAGGACCCCGAAAAAGATTGGTATAAGTTACTTGGCGATAATAGTCTGTATGTTGAAAATATTGATAAGATTCCTGAAATTATTGTCTCTATTCTCGAACTTCATAATGGTAAGTCCGTTGATGACATTGTAGCTAGTTGGGATGGTTCTACTGGTATGGTAGTGCGTAAAGCGCTCAATGGTCTTTCTACAGTAGAAAATAATCCTGATGGACTAATTGATTTCTAATTATAAAGGAAGAGATTTAGTTCTCTTCCTTTATTTTTTTAAAAAAATATGTTATAATTATATATAAGGAAATAAAAAAGGAGCAACCTATGAAAGAGTTTTATGCTGTAATTGGCGCTAATTTTGGTGATGAAGGAAAAGGAGAAATTACCAATTATTTAAGTGCTCCAAAAACGTTGAATGTTCTTCATAATGGCGGAGCTCAACGAGCTCATACCGTAGATTATGTAAAACAGCATCACGTATTTCGGCATTTTGGCGCTGGCACAATGGTAAAAGCAGATACTTATATTGCTGATACTTTCATAGTTAATCCTATTATATTTCACCAAGAGTATTCTGCTATCCAACAGTGGTATCCTAAAGTATATATTAATAAAAATTGTATTTTTACAACTTTTTATGATATGCTAATTAATCAAGCTCGTGAAATTAATCGTGGTAGTAATAAACATGGTTCTTGTGGTTTAGGAATATATGAAACTCTATGCCGCGCCCAAACCGGTATTATTAAAATTAAAGAAAAAACTATTCGACCTTATGGTATTACGGTAAGTGAATTTAATAGTTTATCTGCATTAAGTAAAATTAATTTTATGCGGTCATTGCGCGAATTATATACAATGCATCGTATTAATCAAATTAAATTGCCTACTATGCCTGCGCCACTAGAACGAGCATTATATTCTGATATAGCAATCGCTAATTTTATTGACGATTTTAACTTTATGATAGAACACGTTGAGCTTGTTGATGAAATGCCTTTGAATTATGATCGCATTATTTTTGAAAATGGACAAGGGCTTTTGTTAGACCAAGATAATGAAGAATACTTCCCGCATTTAACGCCGAGTCATACTGGACTAGATAACCCTTTGAATATTATGAAATCTTTGGGAACGGCTAATCCATTAAAGGTAGTATATGTATCACGAACGTTTTTAACGCGGCACGGGGCAGGTCGTTTAGATAATGAATGTAGTAAAAATGATATTAATTCAAATATTATAGATACTACTAATGTTCCTAATCCCTTTCAAGATAATTTACGATATGCTCCTTTGGATATGCCAGCAATGCGCGACCGTCTATTAAATTATTCGGCCCAAATGAGTTATAAATATAAAATAATGATTAATACTGAAATCGCATTGACATATTGTGATATGATAAAGCCAACGATTGATGTAGATTATTATAGTTTTGGACCAGGTGATATTAGTAAAGCTGCTTTTGCCAAGAAATATATTAATAATTTAATAATGGAGAAATACCATGAAGAAATTAATTCAAATTAAAGCGAGTAATAATATGGAAGCGATGGCCGGCGTAGGTCAGCATTGGCTAGAAGCACAAGAGTATTTCAAACTTTCGCAACTAGTGGGTGTGTTTCTACAGGGAAGCCAGAATTATGGGTTAGAAATTCCTGGTTCAGATATTGATACTAAGCTAATTGTTGTACCTTCCTTTAAAGATATTGCTCTAAATAAGAAACCTGTAAGCACAACTCACGTGCGTGCTAATAATGAGCATATTGATTTTAAAGATGTGCGGCTATATATGGAAACTTTTAGGAAGCAAAATCTAAATTTTTTAGAGATTCTATTTACTTCTTATAGTATTTTAAACAAAGCTTATAGTAAAGAATGGTATCGACTTGTCGCAGCACGAGAAGCTATCGCGCATATGAATCCCTGGCGCGCTGTAAAATCTATGAAAGGCGTTGCTCTTGAAAAATATCACGCTATGGAACACGAGTATCCTAGCAAGGTAGATGTGCTAGCTCAATATGGTTACGACCCTAAACAACTTCACCATCTTTTACGAATTCAAGATTATCTGAAACGCTACATTGATGGCGTCCCGTATTCTATATGCTTGCGGCCGACCAATCCTGAATATTTAAAAGAAGTTAAACAAGGGTTATATACCCTAGAAGAAGCTCGTGAAATCGCAGACAAGAGTATTGCCACAATTGTAGATGATGCAGATAAATTCTGCGAATACTATGAAGATAAAGAAGATGCCAAAGTGCGAGAACTATTAGAAGATGTCCAATATGAGATTATGAAGATTGCAGTACAGAAGGAGCTAGAAAAATGAAGTGGTATATTTCTGGTGACACTCATGGAAATTTTACTAGGTTTACTAATCTAGCTGAATATGATACCGATGAACGCGTTGCTATCATCGTTCTTGGTGATTGTGCCGTAAATTGGACTCTTGACCCTGAGCGTGATGCTGGTTTAAAACGTCAACTTGCTAAAAAGTTTTCTAACTTTGAGTGGTTTCTTCTTCGTGGTAATCATGATGCTCGTCCAGAAGATGTGCAAGGTATGGAAAAAATATGGAATGATGAAATACAAGGTCCTGTATGGCAAGAAACTAAATATCCTAATATTCATTATTTTGTAGACGGCTGTGATTATTATATTAATAAATATCATGTACTAACTATTGGTGGAGCATATTCTGTAGATAAAAATTACCGTCTTGCTCATGGTGGTATTTGGCATGCTAATGAGCAATTAACTACAGAAGAACAGTGGATAATTAAACTTGCTACTTGTGGTAGAAATTTTGATTTTGTGCTTACCCATACTGCTCCTATCTCTTGGGAACCATCTGATTTATTTTTATCTATGATAGACCAAAGCTCTGTGGATAAAACCACTGAATTGTGGTTGGACGAAATAAGAAAATCTATCACCTATAAAATTTGGCTTTTTGGACATTATCATCAAGACAGATTAGAGCGTCCAGGAGTGCAATTAATGTATCGGTCTATTGAAACTTTGGATGATATTTGGGCACGTTGGAATAATTCAGATGGGCCGGAATGGTGGTTACCAAAATCTCCTATGTACTACGCGGCTAATGATTAATACAAGGAGCAACTAATATGGTTGCTCCTTATTTGATTTTTTATAAAATATTTGTTATAATATATTATAAGAATAAGAAAAGAGGGAAAAATATGATTAATTGGTATGTAAAACGTCCTATCCCTGTTAAAGCGCTACAATGGACCGGTATGAACGTCCAAGAGTGTAAAGATTTTGTAGGCGAAGACCTTGATGTGCAATATCCTACCTTGGATGATTCGGTAGTACTATTGGTGCTGAATACTCGGGAAGGGAAGATGCAGGTACCTTATGGAGCATATATTATTCAGGGTGTCGAGGGCGAGTTTTATGCTTGTAAAGAGAGCATCTTTTATAAAACTTATGAACAGGTAAATCATAAATAAGGAGTAAATTGTTATGTTAAATCAAGCTGGTGAGCGTGAACTTGCATATGTAGTAATTATTGATGAAATTATGCCCATTGATGGATATGATCGTGTTGAGCTTGCGCGCGTCGGTGGCTGGCATGTGATTGTTCAGAAGGGGCAGTTTAAAGTTGGTGACCCAGCAATTTACTTTGAGGTAGATAGCAAGGTTCCTTCTGACCGCGAGTGCTTTGCCTTCCTTGCGAAGCGCAAGTATAAAATTAAGACCATTAAGATGTGCGGTGTGGTGTCGCAGGGTCTTCTTATGCACGCTGAAGACTTCGGTTGGAAGAATGCAATTGATGCGGATGGTCATCCTCTTATTTACGATGCAAATGATAATTCTCGTTTTTGGTATGCTGATGGCGAAGACCGTTTTCTTACCAAAGAATTGGGTGTAACTCATATTGAAGATGAGGAAAACAAGCCTGCTCCAAAAGTAGATAAGTATAAGGTAATGACACAGCGTCGGCCCGAAGTGTTCAAGCAAGATTGGGCACGCTGGATGATGCGACGCGATTGGGGTCGTAAGGTTATGTTTGCGGTGTTTGGCGGTAAAAAGAAGAAGTCTGAAACCGCATTTCCTACTAAGTTCCCATATATCAAGAAGACTGACCAAGAGCGTTGTGAGAATATGCCCTGGGTGCTTAAAGATAAAACTCCTTATATCGTCACTCAAAAGTGTGATGGTTCTTCTGCCACCTATATCGTTGCGCGTACTCATAACCTATTCAAGCCTTTTGAATTTTATGTGTGTTCGCGTAATGTGCGGATGTTAGATGAAAAGCAGCAGTGCTTCTATGATGATAATGTATATTGGGAAATGGCAAAGAAGTATAATATTGAGGAGAAGCTAAAGAATTATCTAAAGAATAATCCTCATCTTACTTATGTTTGCTGGCAGGGTGAAATCTGCGGTCCTAGCATCCAGAAGAATCCGCATCATCTTAAGGAAAACCATCTTTTCTGCTTCCATATGATTGACAGTAAGACTGGCAAGTATGATATGCGAGCAGCAGAACGGATTTGGATTAGCTATGGTATGGAAATCGTGCCTATTGTAGATACGAACTATCGTATGCCTGATGATTTTGAAGAGTTTAAGCAGAGCGCGGATGGCTTTTATAGCACCGAAGTAACTGAACGAACTCCAAATTGTCCTCGTGAAGGTTATGTCTATTATAAGACCACTGACCCTAACTTTAGCTTTAAGAATGTAAGTAGAGAATATCTATTGGGGCATTAAAATATGAGAGTAGTTTTATTATGTATTGCTTGTTTCCTCCTCGGAGGTTTAGTTGGAATGTTCGTGACAGCATTAGCTGCTGCGGCAGACCATAGTGAGAAGTGCGCAGAATGTCATTATCGACATAAGGATTAAACTATGAGTAAGATATAGACTATGGAAAATGGTGAAATTATAACTGCTCCTGGTGATTTCCAGGAGTGTTTAGATGGGTTGGCTCTTAATTATCGTCTGGCTATACAGCAACGAGAATATTATCGTAATGAGCTAGAACGAGTGCGCGACGAGAAGTGGCGTGATAAAGAGCTACAAAAACTGGCGTGCGAGAATGAAAATCTTCGTAATGAGCTAGCACATAGTTTCTCTATTTCAGAACAGGATAATCAGCTTATTCAGAATTGGATAATAAACCACAATACTCATTCTTTAAAGGGAGGAGTAAGTGGTGGCACTTTTTCCTATATTTTTACTCCTACAAGTATAGGCACATTCGGCACTATTAGGTGTAATCTCTGTGGGAAGGAATATACATTCAGTGATTGTTAAAGGTTGTTTATTTTATGATAATGGAAATATCCATACACCAATACCAGCTGAAATTGCTACAAATTATTCAGAGTTTGCTGCTCTATTAGATGATTTAAATTACCTTATAGAAAAAGGCAAAACAGAGTCAGGCCCTACTTTAAGCGGTTATTTACTATATGAAGTGAGCGCATAATCCGAGCGGCGGAACTAGTTAAACCTAGTTGCGCCGTTCTTTTTTTGATTTTTTAAAAAAATTATGATATAATATTTATAGAAAATGAAGAGAAGAGGAACACAAAATGCTTTTTGAGAAATTGTCTGATCGTGAAAAGAGTATGATTGAGAATTATATCTTTCATTATGGCACGAGCCCCGATCACGATGACCCTAGTGTAGATACTCGGGCTTCTCTGAGTCATATTCTGCAATATTGGGATAGCGCTAAGGAGAATTTGTATCATTTGCTTGGCGACAATCTGATGATTTCCAAGCATCTTGAGTTTGATACTGACATTACTCGTATTACCCGTAATTTAGAGGAAATGTCTGAATCTCGTAAAATGATTCACGGTATTACCTATGAAAAAATGTTTCATAGGTTTTACAAATGGATTCATCGTGTCAGCTATAAGCATTGGTGTTATACGCGTGATATGTATAATGCTCACGAAGGTGAAGAGCTTTATACCGCTCGTCGCATTGTTAGTATTGATGACGACTGGTTTTATTTTGAAGACCTCGCTAGAAATACTTATGATGGCGAAAATGTTTTGTTAATGTTGCCTGATAATGATAAGCCTTATCAGGTAAAGAGTGGTATGCGTTTGACTCGTCTTATTGAGCGTCTGCGTAAAGCCTATGGCGATGATGAATGGACCGAAGAGGATATGGCAAGGTTGAACGACCTTATTGCTATTGCTCGGACTTCTTCTAATAGCTCATTTGACCTGTATTTGTCTATTCATCCTTTGGACTATATGACTATGAGCGATAATGATATGCGCTGGAATAGTTGTATGGCCTGGAAAGACCATACTGGCGATTACCGTCAGGGAACCGTAGAGTGTATGAATTCACCTACGGTGGTTGTAGCTTACATTCGTGAAAAGAATGATATGAACCTTGGTTTTTCCATTGATAATCAACCTGCGACTTGGACTAATAAATCTTGGCGGCAGTTGTTTTTGGTTACACCGGAAACTATTGTTGCTGTCAAGGGGTATCCTTATCAGTATGATAAGGCAGTAGATGCCGTATTGACTTGGCTGAAAGACTTAGCTAAGATCAACTGGGGAGTAGAATATTCTTTTGATGGCACTATTAGTGAAGATGGCGGCGCCCTGTTTGACCAGCATCATAATGAAGTTATCTTTAATGATAAGATGATATATATTACTGCGCGCTGGGGCTATATGTATGATGATATTGGTACTTTAAGAGAGCATCGTGTATTAGCCAACCTTGCTGAAATGGTGACGGTAGCTAAGCAGATGGATTATTACACCGACTATTATCAGTATTATATTGCGGCATCTGGTGTTAGTGAATGTATGTGGTGCGGTAATGAAATCACCGATGATGATGGTGATGGCGATGATGGCCCGCAGAATTTGGTTTATTGCACTCAGTGTTCCAGTAATGAGTGCCGCACTCGCTGTGATTGTTGCGGTGAGTATGTGGATGAAGTCACCTGGGTTGATGGGCTGGATGCTTATCTTTGTGATGATTGCTATGATAATGAAATTTTCCAGGATGATATTAATGGTGAGTGGGACTGGAATGAAAATATGAAGAGGATTTATCTTGCTGTTGGAGTAGATAAATCTAATAATGCTTATAAGGTATTGTCAGACCCTATTTATGTAAGTACGCGTAGCTCTTATGATAGTTATGATTTGAAGCGCATTTTTACACATCCTAATAATATTAAAACCTGCGTGGCGCCCATCTCTAATTTGCGTCGTAATCGTTGGGAAAGCATTAGTACTACTATGCAAAATATCGTGTTCCCTAATGATTTGACATCACAAGGATTAGATATGTTTTTGTGCCATAGCTCTTATATGACTATTAGCGATGCTGTTGAGGATATGAATGCGGTCCCGTTGGATGATGACTATATCAACTCGCTAAATCGTAGCAAATCAGATAGAAAAGATATCTCTATTGGATTAGATACTAATGATCTGACGCACTATTTTGAGGATTAAACCATTTGATTTTTTTAAAAAATTTTAGTATAATATATATGTAAGATAAAGAAAGAAACAAAATCCTAACAAAAAAAATTAAGAAAGAGGTAAAAAACAATGACCCGCAAGGAAATCTTTACTGCTCTGCTGGATGGCACTCTGGACCACGACACTCTCGTTGAGTTCTGCACTAAGGAACTCGCATCTCTCGACCACAAGGCTGATAAGGCCAAGGAACGCGCGGCTGCTAAGCGTGAGGCTGGCGACGAGCTTCAGACCGTTGTTCAGGCTGCTCTGACTGCTGACTTCGCTTCCCGCGAAGATATTACTGCCAAGGTTCAGGAGACCGTGGCTGATGCTACCGTCGGTAAGGTCGGTTATCGGCTGACTCAGCTGATTAAGGCTGGTATTGCTCAGAAGGCTGAGGCTACTGCCGATGATGCCGAGGGCAAGAAGAAGAGAATCACTGTCTACGCTCTGGCGTAAGATAGTTTGGAATCGCGCGAACCAGGTCAAGCCAATCGGAATTTCTACTTTTGCCGAGCGGACTGACCTGGTTCGCGCATTTCTCCCACTACATATTGACACTTTCAAAAATTTATGTTATACTTATAATATAAAGAGGTGTGAATATGATTTATTGTTTATCAGGAAGCCAAAACAAGGAATATCTTCTCAAAGCTGATGAGGTAAATATTCCTTATTCAAAACTTCATTATGTATCTGAACTCCTTCATTTGCGTGAAGGCTAGGTTCGTGTTGTCATTACGCTAGACCAACAGCAAATAGATTGGAATGAGCTATCTATAGCTTACAAGGCTTGCCCTGCTTGTCAAGTTGCTATTATTTCCCCATCCCAAATTATTGAATGTCAGCGTTATGGAATTACCAAGTATTTCTTTGCTTTTCCTATTCGTGATTTCTATACACTAAACTACTACCTTACATTAGGTATTTGCGCTGCCCGAATCGCCCCACCTTTAACCCATCACTTAAAAGATTTAGAACATTACGAAATCGAACTTCGTGTGTATGTTAATTCTTCTGGTGCCATTAACCCTGATGACCCTGATAGTAATGGACTTGTTGGAGGCTGGTTCCGTCCAGAAGATATGAATAGTGAGTTTTTTACTAATGCGATACAAGTAGTTGAATTTGATTCTAACAATATTACCCAAGAACAAGCCCTGTGGCGTATATATACCCAAGGAGAATGGCCTGGGGAGCTATCTTACATCGTTCCTTCTATCCACGATGATAAGATTCTAAACCGAGCTTTACCACCTAACTTTGGAGAACGCCGTGCTAATTGCGGGCAACGATGCCAGCAAGGTAGGCCGTGTAAATTCTGCTATTTAATAGCCGATTTTGCCAAGATTGAAACGATGCGAAAAGTCAAGGATTTAATGGATAAATCAAATGGTGAGTGAGAACTCCCATTTGATTTTTTTTATTTTATATGATATAATAATTATATAAAGTATAGGAGAAATAAAAAATGGTCCCAGTTTATGGAATCTTGCGTAAAACTCAAGCAGAACTACATAAATATGTAGTATCACGGCTGGAAGAAATGTACCCCGAAGCAGTTATAAATGAACCATCATTTATATTCGCGCAAGGGGACATTCCTATTCTCTTAGTCGCGCATATGGATACAGTATTTCCTGATGCTACTCGTAAAGAAATGGAAATCTATTATGATCAACGGCATAAGGTAATGTGGTCACCAGATGGTCTTGGCACTGATGACCGTGCCGGAGTCATTTTGCTTCTTAAAATTTTAGAAGCTGGGTATCATCCGCATGTGCTATTTACTCACGATGAAGAAATTGGTGGGCTTGGAGCAATAGATTTTGTATTTTCTCATAAGCGGCCGAATGTAGATATTCGATATATGATTGAGCTAGACCGCATGGGATTTGATGATTGCGTTTTTTATTCTTGTGATAATCAGGAATTCTCAGATTATATTTCTTCTTTTGGTTTTGCTCCATCATTTGGCACATTCTCTGATATTTCTATTTTAATGCCATATATGGGTGTAGCTGGTGTAAATCTATCAGTAGGTTATTTAGATGAACATACAGAAGGCGAACATTGGCATGTTGATTGGGCAAATGAAACTTATTATAAAGTAGTTGCAATGCTATCAGCACCACCAGAACAAAAGTTTAAATATATCGCAACACAGAAAGGTTATGAAGGATGGAACAAGACGATTACATCAGTAGTATCTCAGCAATACTTGCCCACGCAGTCCAGCACGAAGTAAAAAAAGAAGTTATCCAAGAATACTTGGATAACTGGGAAATTAATAAAATTAAATGGCGCAGACGATTTGATAATAGCACCATTTATACTTATCCTGAACCTATTTATATTGAAATGAGTGATGATGATAAAAGAACTCGCATTGAGCAATTTGTGCGCGAGGTTCGTAGTTATCATTATAATTACACTTATTCTTTTAAAGAGTTTCAGAATTTTATGACAGCACAAGATATTAGTGCTATTGAAAATCTTGTTGTAGCAGAATATTCTTGTCCAGATGGGACTAAAATTCCCGCTGGGATGAAATTATTGCGAGCTTTTAAGTATTTTTTCCAAGAGAAAGAAGAACTTAATAAGGTGCAAGATTTAATGAATGTTCTTATTAGCCAAGCTAAATTTACTGGCTATCTTCATATCTCGGTAGATCCGCTGGATTATTTATCGGTAAGTGAAAATAATTACGGCTGGCGGTCTTGCCACGCGCTAGATGGCGACTATGCGGCTGGTAATTTAGAGTATATGATGGATAAGCATACTTTGGTTTGCTATATAGATGATAACACGCAAGTTCAGCTTCATAATTTTCCTGAAGGTATTAAATGGAATAATAAAAAGTGGCGTATGTTACTCTTTTCATCAGAAGATGGATGTACTGTATTTGCTGGCCGGCAATATCCATTTAATATTGATACTATCTGGGATAAGTTGCGAACTTGTTTTATGAAATTTTTCCCATTAAATATCTATATATCTAAATGGTCTAATTACTATTTGCCGCAGCCTTTAACAATTACACAGGAAGATATACAACTTATAGTCAGACATCATCATTTATATGATGAAGATAATGCTAGTATATATCCATTAGAGATGCTATATCACGATACATCATCAACAACACATACATTCTTTGATGATATTTTATATAGTAGTTGTTATACAGAACCGTATTATCTTTTAGGACGTTCTATACATGGACCACATGGCGCATATCAGCGTGCGCAGATCTCAACAGGCCTTGGGTTCGTAACTTGTCCTATTTGCGGGAAGCATGACTTATATCGCGGTGAAGGTTGGGATTGTGAAAGCTGTGAATCTTTGAAGCCGTACACTTGTGAATGCTGTGGGCGTAGTCATTTCACAGAAAACGAAGGAGCTTGGCTTATTAGCGAAGAATGGTGGTGTAATGACTGTATAGCTGATAGTGCTGTTACTTGCGCTAAGTGCGGTGAGCTATGTCGTGTAGAAGATGCTATATTGAATGAAGAAACTGGGGAGTATGTCTGCCCTAATTGCTATGAGGAGGAAGAATAATGGCAGTAAAAGGTGCGGTCGCAAAGACCGTTGTAATTGATAAAATTAAGGAAGCATTTGGCGCAGATTTTGTCGGCGTATCAGATGGTAAAGTTTATGTATGGGCGATGGATGGCGCTGAAAAAGTTCAGATTGCTATTGGCCTAACTTGCCCAAAAACTCCGCTTGGAGCCGCACAGGATGTCGGCATGGATTTTAATAACATCACTACTCAAGTAGATACATTTGAGCCAGCTAAGATGGATGAGAAAGAACTGGATAATGTGAGAAAATTAATTGCGGAATTTGGGCTATAATTTGATTTTTTAAAAATTATATGATATAATATTTATAGAAAATAAGAGAAGGAGTAAAAAATGGTTGCTAAAAGTTTCCAGAAATACGAGATTGTTGGCGAACCTTATGAGAGAAGCAATCGTTCTTATGTTAAGGTAAAAACGAATACTGGAAGCTTGCGCGAAGTGCGTTGGTATACTGAAGCTGAATATAAGCGGATGTATCCTAATGATACCTCTATTAGCAACCACTCCAATGACCCATTTTACAAAAACCAGAAGGATACTCTTGGTTTTGAGAATGGGTATATCACCATTTTTAAAGGTGATACTTATGATTATAAAGACTGGTTTAAAGAGCATGGCGCTCGTTATACCAAGTTTTGGGGTTGGAGTTTTGGTTCTTTTGCCCCTGTGCCTGATGTTTTACCGGCTAATCTTACCCCTATCCGTCTTGATTGGGCATTGGTTGGCGATGGCGATACATTGAAATCAGAAGATGCAATTAAGGAAGCCATTGAGGAATTGCTCTATGAGGAGAGTCCGTCAGAATATGTTGGTCAAATTGGTGAAAAAATTGAAAAAATCCTGGTAGTAAAATCTGCAATTCCTCTTAATGGTTTTTATGGCCAGTCTATAATGCATATTATGACTGATACTGATCAGAATGTATATGTATGGACTACTACTGCTAAAGCTCTTACAGTAGGTACTACATATACAGTTAAAGGAACCGTAAAAGAGCATAAAAAATATCAGCATACAAAGCAAACTGTATTAACGCGTTGCCGGTGCCAGGAGGTAGAAGATGAGTGAACTGTCTGCGGCATTAGATAAAATAGCTTAGATGGCCAGTCTTTGTAGCATTGATTTAGATAAATTAACTACTACAATAAAGGAGGCAGAGCAGATGTAGAATACATATTCCACGACTACAACCCCATATTATGCAGATGCATATGCAACAACTACAAGTCCATATTATGCTGTTAGTTCGAGTGGTTGGAATACAACATCAGATGTTATCATAAATGGTATTAATACTAATGAATATTGTAAGAAATCAGAATGTCCATATAATAATCAAAAAAAGGAGAAGAAAATGATGCTAAAGAACTTGGATTTTGGTCCTTGTACCGATAATAATGTCCGCATGAGCCCTTATGGTCTTGCGGTAAAGAACACTAATGGCTCCTGGGTATCATATAACAAGGATACAAACCAGGTTATTGATGTTGATGATTTCAACTTTGATGGACGAAAGTTTTTGTATAAGATGCCCGTGGCTCTCGATAAGGTTGCGGTTGGGGATGTTGTGATTCATAATCGTTATCCTATGTTCGTAACCAGTATTGAAGGCGGTATTCATGTTGTTGATGCGGCTGCTGGTGAGGCAAAAACCATTTTGCCGATTACTAATATTTTTGGTTTTAACTTTGTTGTAAAGGTAGTATCTTTGCTGGATATGGCTGGTGGAATTCAGCCTACGGCAGACCAGCCCTTTGGTAATATGTTGCCTTTGATGATGATGGATGACACTAATGATAATCTGGCTATGATGATGCTAATGTCTCAGAATATGAAGCTGGATATGTCTAATCCTATGATGATGTATTGTCTGATGAAGGACAACAATAATAATATGTTGCCGTTGTTTATGATGATGCAGAACCAGAATCAGAACCAGAAGTAAGGAGGATACTATGAAGCGTTTCCCGATTGAAGGATATCACTTTTTCCAGCACGGTAATCGTGTTATTGCCGTGACGACATATGCGGGCCGCACGGTTCGTGGCGTGGCTGTGTGTGCTGATGGCGATGAGTTTGATATTGAATATGGTAAGCGTCTTGCCGCAGCTCGTTGTAATTATAAGGTCGCATTGAAGCGGCGTGAGCGGGCCACTGATAAAGTTTTCCATGCGGTAGCGGATTTTGAGCGTGCTGATAAGGAACTGAATAAGTATAGGCAGTATTTCTATGATGCCAGTAATGCGGTCATTGATGCTGGTAATGAGTTGGACCAGGTTATGCGTGAAAAGGCGGAAATTTGATTGTTTTCAAATTTTTTGGTATAATATATAAAGAGGAGTGAGGAAAGCTCCTTGCTCCTCTTATAGCCCCGTAGTGTAATGGCGAACACGGGAGACTCTAAATCTCCAGCTTCTGAGGCGAAAGATCTGGGTTCGAATCCCAGCGGGGCCGCCAACTAGGCACAATCAGCAATTAAAACTATTGGCGATTATAGCGAAGTGCGAGACTTCTGTGTCTAGATATGCGCGAGTGGTGGAACGGCATACACAACAGACTTAAAATCTGTCGGCGAAAGCTTGCGGGTTCAAATCCCGCCTCGCGCACCAGCTACTGAAAAGTAGTGTTTCCCTCTTTCTATGACGCTTTTCCCCCTTTAAAGCGTCATAGTTTTTTGGTCAATCACAGTTAAAATTTATAACTGTTTTTTCTAATTATATGAAGATATATACATCGTATTTTTATTAGATACGTCATTTTTCTCAAAATATGATTCCTGTCAGTACAGCAAAATGGGACCCAGCTTGGTTTCACGATTTTACTGGTGATTATAATTATATTTTTAAAGATAAACGAGGTATCTATAATGGTATTAGGGCAGAAATATTTCTAATGCCAGATGATTATCAATGTGAATGTGGGCCAAGTTGTTTAAATCATAACCCACAAAATTGTAATTTTTTAAAGGATTATAAAGCACATTTAGATACATTAGATTTTCAATATGTAGTGGGTGAATTAGAGCGTATTGGAAATAAAGTACAAGAATTAGAAAGCTTTGAAGAAGAACCTATTATTGTATTGATTGTATATGAAACGCCAAAGAATCCATGTAGTGAGAGACAACCATTAACAAATTGGTTTAAAAATAATGGAGTAAATATTCAAGAATATGAGTTTAGCTGATATCTTTTTACAAAATTATCCTCCTAATGAACAAGGATGGACTGAAATTGGTTTTATACAAGATTTAATTTTATTAGACCCTAAATTTCAAACTAATAATGGATGCCAATGGGCAAGAAAAGGTAGTAGTTTAGATAAAAAATATAATATTAAACGATTCCAAGCAAAAGATTTAGGTGGAAAAGGTAACCGTGTAGTAGCTGTACAATTACAAGGATTTAAGGAAAACCCTGAAAACCATATAATTCCACAGAATATTAAAAAATTTTATAAAAATCAACCTTGTGTAGTTTGTGGTGTCATTAGTTCTGACATGGAATTAGATCATAAGGACGCACGATACCAAACTTCTAACTATACAATTAATGATTTTCAACCAATGACAAAAGCTAATAATGATGCTAAACGTGAACATTGTAAAAAATGTTTGGCTACTAATTGTCGTTTTGATGCAACGTTATTAGGTTTTTCAAAATCATATATAGAAGGAGACAAAAATTCGCCTTTTTGTAAAGGATGTTTTTGGTATGATCCAAAAGCATTTCGACAACAAGTGATGAAAGGAGTTTAATGTGTTTTAGTACACTAATGAAGACTGTTTTGAATTATTACCAAAAATTGCATCAAAATCAATTGATTTAATTTTAATTGATCCGCCATATGAGATTTCGCGTCCTACTAATTTTTAGAATGGCGAATTAACAGGACGAGATACAGATCGTTTTAGAATTTCAATGGATTTTGGCGATTGGGATAAAAATTTTTCTGGCTTAGATTTTGTAATTAAAGAAGGTTATCGTATTTTAAAAGATGGCGGTACTTGTATTTGTTTTTATGATTTATGGAAAATTGAAACTTTAAAAAATTTATATGATAAATATAAATATAAACAAATACGATTTATTGAATGGTTAAAAACCAATCCAGTACCTATTAATAGTAAAATTAATTATTTAACTAATGCTCGTGAAGTTGCTGTATCTGCAATTAAAATATCTAAACCTACTTTTCATAGTTCATATGATAATGGAGTATATTCATATTCTATTTGTCAAGATAAGGGCAGATTTCATCCTACACAAAAGCCATTAGTATTTATGGAAACTTTAATTAATAAACATTCTAATGAAGGAGATACTGTATTAGATTGTTTTGCTGGTAGTTGTACAACTGGTGTTGCCGCTATTAATACAAAGCGTAATTTTATTGGATGTGAAATTGATCCTGATTATTATCAGCAATCAATTAAACGATTATCTTCTATATTACCAGCCGATGCTATAATTAATTGATTTTTTTAAAAAATTTTGTTATAATAATATTGTAAGAAATGAAAAAGACGGCGTGACTGCAAAACATTTTTATTTAAATGAATCAAGCTATATTTAAGAATACATAGCGCCAAAAGAAGTTGCCTCTTTAAAGTGATTTTAATTTCTGACAACGATGCCTGCGGGAATTGAAGAAAAGGAATTAGCCGTCTTGATATTGCCGGGTAGCTCAGCTGGTGGTAGCTGGTGACTGTTAATCACTCGGTCGTGGGTTCGAGCCCCACCCCGGCAGCCATGTAAAGGCACACACAGCAAATGTGTTATTTTGAATATAGTCTGTAAAACTAGAGATGAGGGTTCGAATCCCCACTGGGCCTGAGGGCCCGGTTAGCTCAATGGGTAGAGCATTTTTCAAAATCGTGCCTTGAAAATTTTCAACATAGGAGTGCTGAATAGGGTATTGCACTTAATATTCCCCCAGTTGCTAGCTGAACAAATCCTATGGAGAAGCGCCCCGAGTGAGGACGTAAGCTTGCTCAAACTGGATACACGACCCAGTATAAAAAGGTGCCGCGTTGATTGACCGCAAGTTCGCAATAGTCAATTATTTGCTGAAAAACGGGATGGAAGGATTATTCTTATCGGAATAGCGCTATATCCGACAAACTAAGTGTAGAGCTTAGACCCGTCACACAGTGTAAAAAAGGGAAACGTCGTTCGCCCTGGAGACATACCAAAAGAGACCGTGAGTAACGAAAACACTCAAAATCGAGTCTGTGGTCCGATAACTTGTGTGTATAGCCACATAGAAATGGATGCGTTTCAACCACAAGAGCAGCAATGCGGTAATACCGTGCGCGCGGTAGCAAAGTTACCCTGGCTCACAGCAAAATCAAAACAAGGTGCCGAAGGAGCCAAGTGGAGGCCTTATAAGCCTGACAGCCTTAAATGTTTTGATTTTCCCAGTAAGATCTGACACGAGGTCTGGGTTATCAAAATCTCAAGTATGGTCCTATCGTATAGCGGTGATTACATCAGGTTGTCGATCTGAATACCAGGGTTCAACTCCCTGTGGGACCGCCATAAAGATACAAACAGCAAATACTTAATGCGATTAGGGGACTTAGTGTTATTGGTTCAAATCCAATTCTCCCCGACAGATGGGGAGATAGCTCAATTTGGTAGAGCATAAGTAAAGCAAAAATGTATCTTGTTTTTTTATATTTATTTAGGGGCACGTATGGCGAGGAGATATCTGCTGGGGGCGCGTGCCAAGAAGCAAGGGCGGGGCGGCTTCATGTGCAGGCTTGGTGTAATTGGCAGCATATCAGTCTCCAAAACTGCTGGTCTTCGTTCAAGTCGAAGAGCTTGTGCCATTAAGAAAAGGAAGTGTTATATATGGAACCAGAAGAGAAGAAATTTATAGAGTTAGTGCCTATTGGTAAATATTATGACTAGCTCTTAAAATGTCGTTAGTGTACTCATGAATTTGAGTGCCGTGGCCCTTGGGTTTATGAGCCTTGGTGTCCGAAAGATTGGGTATTTGAATAGAAATAAGCGCGAACCAGCTCAACCCGATCGGAATGACCTGGAAGCCGCGATTCTCTCTTGATTTTTTTAAAAATATTTGTTATAATATATATGTAAGAAATGAGAGAGAAAAAAATTAAAATGCGGGGTTAGCTCAGCTGGGAGAGCATCACGTTTACACCGTGGAGGTCACAGGTCCGAGCCCTGTACCCCGCACCAGGCCTGCAGTAGGCCAGGTAATTACTGCCGTTGAGACCACGAGTTGCGTGAATACTCTGTACCGCGCTGGTTTACGCGATGACTTCCGGAGAGATTGTTAGTTGGTCCCTCACTCCATCGTTCAACAGAAACGAGAATAAAGATAGCATTAGCTTTAAGTCACTAACCTTGGCGTTTTCCGTGAGTTTTACTCCGAGAGATGAGAGGGTAAAAAACTCGCAATTTGCAAATGGGCTTTTGGATGCGCCTCCCTGCGGGGGAACCACGAACTTGTTGAAGACTGTGGTTGGAAGACTGCGGCGCGAGTTCATATTAGGAAATCGGATTTCAGTTAAGATGAAGTGTGGTTCGAGTCCACTAACGGACAGGTTCGACTCCTGCTCGTGCAAGGTGCAATAAGGCTTAATACAGAAGAGCTGTGGCACCCCTCACTTCAATAAAGACGCGGTGCGCATGTCTTGGTCCCTTCTTCTAGTTGGTCAGGAAGCCGGCCTTTCACGCCGGCAACGTAGGGTTCGAATCCCACAGGGGCTACCAGCTGGGTGACCAGCTCTCAAAACGAGTCATCGTGGAAATCAAGTAGGTCCACCTTACTGGGCTTGTCGTAATAGCCGACGTGCGGGAGTAGCTCAATTGGTAGAGCATCGCGTTGCCAACGCGAAGGTTGCGGGTTCAAGCCCCGTCTCCCGCTCCAGGGTTCCTGAGTGTGCAAAGTCGAAAGATTGGGGTTAAGCACAGCCCCGCTCGGGGAGACCCACCTACGCGATTAGCTCAATTGGAGAGAGCACTAGGCTACGGACCTGGGTTTTGTGGGAGTTCAAATCTTCTATCGCGTGCCATTTATAAACTGCGGTTTTCCAGCTCATTCCGCTCGGTATTACTAGAAAAATCGATTGGAATGAGCTGGTTCGCGCATTTTCCTTTCTTGGGTCGGTAGCTGAGGAGGTTATTAGCAGCTGACTGAAAATCAGCGGACGGTGGTTCGACTCCACCCCTTCCCACCAAGAGTAGCATAAAGAATGCGCTGATTATAATAATAAACTGAGCACTTATTCTACGCATTAAAGCTTAAGATTTAATGGGCGGGACTCCAGTTAAAATGTAATTAAGATGGTTAAATTCCATCCTACTCTACCAGGGTTCCGAGCGTGTGAAGTCGAAAGATTGGGGTTAAGCACAGCCCCGCTCGGAGAGACCCACCTACGCGATTAGTCTAATGGACAGAACATCTGACTACGGATCAGATAATGCGGGTTCGACTCCTGCATCGCGTGCCAAGGTTTGGATTCTCGTCGGCCGGGAGCGGGCCTGCAAAGCCCGCGTTAGTGGGTTCGACTCCCACCCAAATCTCCATATGCGCGCTTAACTCAGCTGGGAGAGTACTTGGTTTACACCCAAGATGTCGGCGGTTCGAGCCCGTCAGCGCGCACCACTCCGGGGCTTAGTATAATTGGTAGTATGGGCGGCTCCAACCCGCTTGGTCTTCGTTCAAGTCGAAGAGCTCTGGCCATTTAGGAAGGAGAATAGAAAATGATATATTTAACCTCAGATTTACACTTTAATCATAACCGCGGGTTTATTTACGAGCCTCGCGGGTTTAATAGCGTAGAGGAAATGAACAAAGCTATTATTTCACGATGGAATAATATTGTTAAGCCGGAAGATGATGTGTATCTTCTTGGCGATGTGATGCTAGGAGATTATGCGGCCGGCGCTGAATGCGTAAAACAGCTAAATGGATGTATACATATTGTAATCGGGAATCATGATTCGGATAATCGAGTAGAACTCTATAAAACGCTTCCTAATATTGTAGAAGTCGCGCAAGCAATAAAAATTAAATACAACGGCTATCATTTCTTTATGACTCATTATCCTTGCTTTTGTGGAAATCTACATCATGATAGTTTAAAAAAGACTACTTGTAACTTATTTGGTCACACGCATAGTAAAGAAAAGTTCTACCAAGATATACCTTTTATGTATAATTGCGCTGTTGACGCGCACAACTGTACCCCAATAAGTCTTGATAGAATTATTGAAGAAATGGAAGAAAAAGTAATAGAATGCAAGGAGTTTTTATAATATTATGGAAGAGAAAAATTATATAATTGAAGTAGATTTAACTGAATATAATATAAGAATTGAACTTTGTGAAAATTGTGCAAATTATTATGAATGTAGAGGGCCTACAATATTTGATACAAAATGTCCAAAAGATTTTGCATTCATTCCTATATACGAAATAATTAAATAAACTACTTAAATATAGTACATAATGTACTATATTTTTATGTGATTAAGGAGTCAAAATGAAAAGATTTATAGCTTTTATTTTAATTTTTATTTTAGTATTTTCTTTAGTTCCTATTAGTATAGCAGAAGAAGAAAATATTAATTAGGAAGAAACAATAGGAGAAGTAGAGGAACCTACGAGTGAAGAGCCTAATGAAAACTCAGGAGAAAACCCTACTACTTATACCTTTAATGTTACTTATAATTTTTATGGTGATTGGAATAGCGAAGAAATAGTTTATTCTGAATCTTATACTAAAGAGTTGACTGCTGACGATTCTTTTTCTGTTGAAAATTTGGCTAAAACAATTGGTTATGATGGAACTGGTTATGAATGTAGAGAATGGTTTTGCGGTTCTATTGAAGTTGTCGGAGGAGACAGTCAAATTGGAACTGTAGAATATGAGATAAATTATACTGATTTTAGTTTAAATGGAGAGATGGTTCCAGGGCCAGTGGATATAATATATAATTATAGTCCTTATAATGATTATTTATATATGAATCATTATTTACAGAATGATAATGGAGAATATGAGCTCGCGCAGACTAAACGATATGCAGGTTATATGTATGATTTTTCCGCGGTGACTTATTCATCTATTTTTTTAGAATTTGAAGGATATGAAGCTGATACAGATAGAATTGAAAGTGGTAATATTAGGTTACGTAAAGTTGGAGAAGACCCACTTACTTTAAATTGCTATTATAATAAAATCGTGCAAGCTACTCCAAGCCCTACGCCTACTCCAGAGGCTACATCTACTCCTACACCCACACCAGTACCTACTGCCAAACCAACAAAAGTTCCTACGCCAAAGCCCACCGCGTGTCCTACAATTGAACCCACAGAAATTCCTACAACAGAGCCTACTATAGAACCAACTATTAAACCTACAGCCTTACCTATTGCAAAAACTACAATAGAGCCTACTGAAGAGCCAATAATTATTGAAGATATAGAAGATATTGAGGAAGTTGGAGTGCCTTTAGGCTTGATCGGTGGAGAATCTTGGGCGTTGGTTAATTTAATATGTATGATATTAACAGCTATTGGATTAATTAAAATTAGAAAAGAGAAAAAATATAATATTTTTATGATTATTATACCTATTATTTCTATTTTAATATTTGTATTTACCGAGCATACTTGCTATCCAATGACTTATGTTGATAAATATACTGGCGTTATGGTGTTACTATTTGTATTAGAAGCATTAATGCATTTTATTGCTAAAAAAGAAAAAAATAATTTAGAGGGCGCGCCTTCTAAAGTAACTGAAATATAAGATTTAAAATTTGAAAAATTTTTAAAATTCTGATATAATATATATAGAAAGTTAAGGGAGAGGAAACTCTAAGAAATAATCTTAAAAGTCCTCCAAACCTAGGTTCCAGTAGAACCGGAGAGAAATGGATTAAGTTCCAGGGTCTGATCGAAGGGTATCCTGTAGTCAAAGAGAGCCGGAAGCCGCTGGTTTCCGCCTAGAAGAAATTAACTTTAGCCGCCGTGGAACGCGGCATATAAATAAAACTCCGGTGCATCGTCCATCTAAAGAGCGATTGACTTTGGGAGATTGTCCGTTGGTTCCTCACCCGAGTTCAACATGGAACTCAAAAAGATAGACTATTCCACTGTTAGAAGTGGTGATGTCTTTAAGCCTCCAACCGTAGTCGTTTTATGCAAGGTTTAGACCGATAGAGCGGAGTGGCAAAAACCTGTAACTTCGAAGTGGGTTTATAAGTACCTCGCTGCGGCGGAAACTTATACGGAGTTTATAGTTGCGAACGCTTATCCGTTATCAAAAAGCGTATAGACTTGGGACTGTAGCTCAGCCTGGTAGAGCAGTCGCCTGTTAAGCGACCTGTCGCAGGATCGAAGCCTGCCGGTCCCGCCATTAAAGGCGTAAACATTCTATTTAGTAGTTTATTTTGAGCGCGCCTTCGGATAAAATGCAAGACTAAACTACTTTAATATCGCTCCCCATTAATTCGCGCCGGGGACTTGAACAACCGTAAGAGCATTCCTGGATTTATCCTATTGGGCTGGTATCGACTATGAGGCGCAAAAGACCACACCAGACTTACGATGCAGAAAGGTCTATAAAAACAGGGCTGTAAGAGCGTTAACACGAGGTTTTATGGTTTGAACTAGGGTATTTTACCCCATGCGAAAAACGCTATAGAAAGAAGCGAAGGGAAACCATAGTTTTTATTAAAATAATTGGTAGCATAAGAGTAATTAACTTATGAGTAATATCGCTCCATTGATAAGCAATTATTTTAATATAAAATATATATATGGAGATATATTTTATGGGACGTAATTTTATTGATTTAACTGGTTAGCAATTTGGAGAGTGGACTGTATTAGAAAAATCTAATAAAGAAGTAACTTCAAAAGCCGTTTATTGGAAATGTAAATGTAGTTGCGGGAATATAAGGGATATTTCTGGTACTGATTTGAGACTTGGTAGAACTAAGAAATGTAAGTAGCATTTAATTTCTTCTAAAAAAGAAGAATCTTTTAAAAGATAGGATTTTAATAGTAGTTTTATCAATTAGACTTTTGGGTATTTATTAATTTTAGAGAAAGACGTAGTAAAAAAAGACGGCACTTATATTAAATGTAAATGTAAATGCGGTAATATTATTTCTGTTCGATGGAACAATTTAATAAGTGGAAGAACTAAAAGTTGTGGCTGTATAAAATCCTTTGGAGAAGAAAAGATTTCTGAAATTTTAAATTCAAATAATATTATTTTTAAAAGAGAAGTTACTTTTAGTGATTTACATGGAGAAAATAATGGGTTATTAAGATTTGATTTTGGAATTTATTTTTAGGATAAATTAGTAAAATTAATTGAATTTTAGGGTGAATTTCATTATCAGAATCCACCTTTAGGTTGGACGGATGTTCGAAAATCAGATATTCTCAAGAAAGAATATTGTGAACGTCATCAAATACCATTATTATTAATTCCTTATTGGGAAATAGATAATATTGATATAAACACTTTATTAGCGAAGTAAAGTGCTTTGAAATTTTTTCATAGGAGTGCCGAAATCTGGTATCGCACTTAATATTCACCAAGTACTAGTTGAACAAATCCTATGAAAAAACGCCCCGAGTGAGGACGTAAGCTTGCTCAAACTGGACACATGACCAGTATAAAAAGGTGTTGCGTTAATAGACCGCAAGTTCGTAATAGTCTATTAAAAAAATTTATTGGTGCCGATAGCAATACAGAAGTGCCGGAGAGGGTATGAGGGTAGGCAGTTAGTCGAGCCGAGAGTACAGGACCACGCAAAGCATGGGTTAAATGGAGCGACACAGCCAATAAAATACGCCGATAACGGGATGGAAGGATTATTCTTGTCGGAATAGCGCTATAACCGATAAATTAGGTGTAGAGCCTAAACCCGTTATCATTGAGTTAAGATGGGAGGAAATGAGTGTGATGTCCTCACCAGCGGGAGTAGCTACCCCATAACTGGAAAAGCAAAGAAAATAATACTTGTACTTAACTCAAAACTAATGCTGAAAAACGGAATGGCGGGGAAGGCCCCGATCGAGCAAGAGGTCATGACTTGACTCGTATAAGTAGCACCGGAATAACAATCGGATGTGTATTCTACGACTACTATCCGTCACACAGTGTAGGCATAATGAGCAGCAATGCGGTAATACCGTGCGTACGATAGCAAAGTTACCCTGGCTCCCCAGTATAATCTGACACGAGGTCTGGGTTATAAAAACCTCAAGTATAGTTCTATAGTTTAATTGGCTAGAATAACGCCCTGTCACGGCGTAGGCGCGGGATCGTAACCCGCTAGAACTGCCATTAAGATACGTACAGCAAATATATTTCTTTGATCTGCAAAATCCGATGTCGTTGGTTCAAGTCCAACTCTCCCCGTCATGGGGAGATAGCTCAGTTGGTAGAGCGCGAATAGAAAAAAACGTATCTAGTATATCGGGATGTAGGGTAAGAGGCAACCCGCCTGTTTTGGGGACAGGAGATTTTGCTACTTCGAGTGTAGTCGTCCCGACCATTTAAGCCCAAACTATAATTATGACTAATTTATTATAGTCTATTTTAATATTTTTTACTTATAATTAGAAGTAAATAAAGGAGAAAAATTATGGGTAAAAAATTAACCGCAGAAGAAATCCAATCCCGTTTGAATGAATATTTTCTATAGGACGTAAAATTAGTTTCTGATTATAAAAATAATAAAACCAATATAAGATTGCATTGTAATGAATGTGGATATGAATGGGAAACAAGACCGACATAGGTAATTTATTCTGATTATAAGCATTCTTGTCCTAATTGTAAAATATAGAATACTGGCAAAACGGTTACTTGCGCTTTTTGTGGGAAAGAAATAAGACGAACTAATAGTGAATTAGAAAAAAATTAGAGCGGTTTTTATTATTGTAGTCGTGAATGTGGCAATAGACACAAAAATATGCTTCGTAAATAGAGCGGTGAATGGAATTAGTCTTTAAATTATAGAACGCGCGCTTTTGAAAATTTAGAACATAAATGCGCGGTTTGTGGTTGGAATGAAGATGAAAGAATTTTAGAAGTTCACCACAAAGATGAAGATAGGACCAATAATGATTTATCTAATTTAGTAATTCTATGTCCAACTTGCCATAGAAAAATTACTTTGGGTTATTATCTATTAACTAAAGATTATTAGTTAATTAATAAAGATAATGGTTAAGCCGAAGGTTCAAATCCTTCTACGCTGACCATACGGGCGGGAGTAGCTCAATTGGCAGGGCGCCTGCCTTCCAAGCAGGTATTCTTCTTGCGGGTTCGAGTCCCGTCTCTCGCTCCATAAAGACTTTTAATTTTTGACTTTTTCTTAAATTTTTGGTATAATATATATAGAAAGTTAAGAGAAAGGAAATACTGAAATGAGTGATTATGAACATAAGCTTCAGTGGTATAGAGATTATATCGCGCGTAATAGTGGTTCTACTGCCCGTAGAGTGCGCGAATATTGTGATTATCTAAAGCGATGGTTTAGTAATGATAGATGTGATGGCGCGCCGGATGTAAAGACTCGTATTCTTTGGAAGCGTTTGCCAATGACTTATAATCAGTATTTTATTGAATAAAGTATGAAACCTTTTATGAGTAATCCTTGTCTAATGCCAAACTGTAAAAGTACTGCTTGTAGTATATGTAGTTATTATAAGCCGAAATTGTTTGGAATTAGTGTTCCTCGTTGGATAGGTAATATTGGATTTCGAGTTGAGAATTGGCTTTTAAGAAAGGATAAATAAATGTATAAGCATTTATATGATTGTTTCTCGCATTGGTATCATGGTGGTACAATTTATTTTTATTCTGACCCTCATTTTGCCGATGATGAAATGAAATATCTTCGGAAAAATTACATAGGTGATGAAGAACAAATTAAACGCATTCGCGCGCGCGTTGGTAAGAATGATACACTCATTATTCTTGGAGATGTGGGCGATAAAGAATGGCTTAAAAAATTGCGTGGATATAAAGTTCTTATTCTTGGAAACCATGATGCGGGCGCTTCTACTTATAAAGATTATGTAGATGAAGTGTATGAAGGCATGTTGATGATTAGTGATAAGATTATTCTTTCACACGAACCCATTGATTTTCCTTACGCACTAAATATTCATGGACACGACCATTCTGGATGGGAGAGAATGGAGACTCCTCATTTAAATGTTTGCGCGGAACATATTAATTATACTCCCGTTCCGATTAAAAAAATTATTGAAAGTGGTATTCTTAAGAAAATTCCGTCCATTCATAGAGAAACTATTGATGAAGCTACCGAACGGAAAAAGAAGCGAATAAAAAATATCTAATGCCGGCGTACCCAATGTTGGCAAAGGGGTCTGTTTGCTAAACAGATAGGCATTATAAGATGTGAGCGTGGTCGGCACACGCCGCCGGCGCCAACTATTTGGTCCCATCGACTAATCGGCTAGGTCAGCAGGCTTTCAATCTGCAAATGCGGGATCGTACCCCGCTGGGGCTACCAGCGTATATACGCTAATTCGCAACCATACATGTATGGCCAATTCAACAAATATTGCGGTGAGGTTCCGCGTCCCTCAGTAATTATGCGCGGTCCATGCCGGCGTGGCTCAATGGCAGAGCAACTGATTTCCAGGGTTGGTAGAATGGTAGTGCGCTGTCGAAGAGATCGAGATTCTGGTTCAAGTCCAGAACCCTGGTCCAGTAATCAGTAGGTTGTTGGTTCAACTCCGACCGCCGGCTCCATAGCGTTCCAAATAAGACGGTCTTATCGCATAGCGAGAAAGTAGTTCAAGTCTACCTCTGGACTGGTTCGACTCCAGCTCGGGCAGGGAGCAGACTATGCGACGCTTTTAAGTCTGCGGGACTATAAACCGTTGCCAGGACTATAATTATTTTATAGGTTGGTATTCCCTTAGTTGAAGATAATAAGCTAAGGCGGTCGCGTCGAAACAGCGTATAGTATGGGTGAGCTTACATAATTGATTATTTGGGGAAGACTTAAAAAAAAGGATTGTCTGGCAAAACTACTTAGCCCATAATAGGTAGACCCGCTTAAAGAGAAAAGACGATTCCGTTTTATACGCAGGGATTTTTACCGTATTAAACTGAGGAGTGGATAGACGGTAAAAACGTGTTAAGGAGAGGCTGATAGACCAACTTATGAAAGTGTTGAGGTTTCAGAGGTAGGGGCAATTGGTAAAATTTCTTCTGCGTAAAAAATGTAAGTAAAGCGATAGGACGCTTTATAATATAATTTATGGAGGATAGGAACTCTATATGAAGAAACTTTATTGTAACGAGTATACTGGTGAACCTTTTACTACTGAAGAAGCTTGTGCCGAGTCTGAAAAGAAGTATCTTGCCGAGCAGGAAGCTAAGAAACGCGCGGAGGAAGAGAGACTTGCGGCACAGAAGAAAAAGGAATCTGAAAGAGCAATTCGTGCGAAAGAAGTTGAGGAAGCTATGAATAATGCACGAGAAGCGCAGAAGAAATATCGAGAGGTATTGCGCGCGTTCTGTAAGGATTATGGGAATTTTCATTATACCGTAGACCCAAAGGATTTCTTTGATTTTGTTGAAGATTTGATGTTCTAAGTATACTAGGGGTAAATATATTCACTATTCTAAAATTTAGATTTTAAAATTTGAAAAGTTTTAAAATTTATGGTATAATATATATAGAAAGTGAGAGATGAAAATTCTTTCGTATCATTACCCCTTTCTAATGGCTTAACGGGATGCCAAATAAATCCCGAAACCAAAACTCTCGGTCATAAATTTTGCAAAGTTTTAAAATTTATGATATAATATATATAGAGAGTGAGAGAAAGAGTAAATATTATTTCCTTTCTTTTCTTCAAAATTTACTCTTTCTCTCGAAGTTTAAAGCTTTAATACAGGCGCTAACTGTGTGAAACAATGGGTAGGTATTGCGTAGGCGTAGCCAACAGTGCAAGATTCCCTGAATAAATCCTTTAGCGCGCGGTTCCAACTCCGAAACGGTGAGAGTCATGAATCTTGCCATAAGTTAGAGGAAAGCATAATCGCCCAAATGGACAGGGTTGGAGAAGTCAATAGGAAGATTATGTTAAAAGCGGATGGGAACGTCGATTCGCTATATCAAAAGCGCGCTATACGCGCAATAGACGTCGGGTCGCATGAACCTGAGAGGGCCTATTACTCGATGGGGGAAGAAATGCACGAGTAGAGATATTAATATCTAATAAGGGTTTTGCTTACTGTTATCTTGCGTGTATCCCCTTGCGCCGTCTGCACAGAGCCGCGCGAAGACATAGAGAGGAAGATAGCTATTTTGGAAAGTATAGAAGAATTTTCCTGACCCCATGGGTGTGGTCGTCAATCCAAAAAAAATAGTGGGGGAAATTTAAGATTTGCATAATAAGACGATAGGTTTAAGAGTTAACCTTACTTCTGTCGCTAAAAACTCTTCGTTATATTTATGGCGTCCATAAATTGACTTTCGAGATTTCAATAAGAAAAATCTCTCTACTTAGCATTTCTTAGGGATGAGGAAACTGCCGCGGTATTGCGAGAGTAACTGACGATTAGTATTTTCTAAAAAGGAAGAAATACCGGAAGGTTTGACGTGAAGAAACCCTTAAAGGTTGGATGGAACCTTGCGAGGTTTATAGGGCCTTCGGAAAAAACTATACGGGCGCGGACGTGATACGGTGACTTAAGATAGTAACCGGTAAATGCTATCTAGTTCAAAATGAACTAAGGTTTTTTAGAAGTTTTGACTATTAAAATGATAAAAACTTCTACCTTTTAGGAGCTTTGGGTTTACATAAGCTCTTTTATATTGGGACATAGCTCAACAGGTTAGAGCCACGGCCTTATAAGCCGTAAGCCCTCACAAGGATTATTCCGAGTTCGACTCTCGGTGTCCCTACCATTTATTGCAGGGTAGAGCAACGGCTGTTCACTTGGCTCATAACCAAGGGGTTGCGGGTTCGAATCCCGTCCCTGCGACCATTAGACCCGTACAGCAAATACAATTTTCTTTTATTGAGCAAAGTAAATTAATAGTTGGGTCTAAGATTATTTCAGTATGGCAGCGTGCCAGAGTTTGGCTTATTGGAGCAGTCTTGAAAACTGTCGAGGATAAAACCTCCGAAGGTTCAAATCCTTCCGCTGTCGCCACTATGTCTCCGTGATGCAACGGTAGCATAGTAGACTTTTAATCTATCTATCCCAGTTCAAGTCTGGGCGGAGACACCAAAAAGAGAGGAAAGAAGTATGACTGATGAAATGAAGATTATTGCACTTGATGCTCGGTATAATAGATTATACCGTAACGGACGTAATATTAAATCGCCTGGTGTTCTGCGAAAAATTTCGCGTAAGAAACGCAAATTAGAATCCCAGCAAGACGCCGACTAATTATATAGCGGCGTAGCCAAGCGGCAAGGCATTGGAATTTGACTCCAACATCCGTAGGTTCGAATCCTACCGCCGCTGCCATAGAAAGATAATGTATATGAAAGATTACGAAGATTTAATTTATAATATTTATGATTTTATAAAACGTCGCTTTTCAAAAGATTGCGATTGGATGAATGGAAATTGTTTATGGTTTGCACAAATATTAGTTTGGAGATTTCCAGAAGAACTTAATATTTATTATGAACCAGTAGTTGGTCATTTTTATGCTGGAACTCAAGATGGGCGTTTTTTCTTTGATTGGGAAGGATTTTATAATGAAGAAGATTTAGAGAATGAACCGATTCTTTTAAGTGATATTGCTTATCTTGATGAAACTTGGTACTCGCGCCTTATGCGAGATTGTATGAAATAATTAAATTTATATAAGACGTATACAGCAAATATATTTTGTAGACAAACGGTAAAGTCAATTCTTCTGTAAAAAGAATCTATGTGGGTTCAAATCCCACCGAAATAAAATGCGTCTTGAAAATTTTAAAGGTCCATACAGCAAATATAAAGATAAACATATATTTTATTTTATTTATTTATATACTTGCTTTCGTTATTGCGAAATTTAATTGATTGGACCTTGTAATAGTAATATCTTTACTTTGTTTCCTTTCTGAAGATATTACTATAAAAAAGACTCGAATTTTCGGGTCTTTTTTATTACGAATTTTTTATACTATAAAAATCTCCACCCTACTTATATATAGATAATTAAATCCCAAGCACAGGTTCTACCCTTTTGCTTGTTATTATATACCATAGGGTGGCCGAATAGGCTGCCCTAATTTTTTTAGGTATAGAGGAGAGATTATAATGGCTTTATCTTATTCAGATGTTTATACCGTTGCCGAATATGGGCCAAGAGTTCAAGAAATAGGCAAAGAAATTTAGAATTAGAGAAATATGGCAGAAGAAGTAATTTTTTTTGCCAAACAAAAAATATAGGAACAAATAGAAATATTACGATAGAAAGAAAATACTATTTTTTCATTATTAGGTGTAAAAAATATTAATGAACTAAATAAAAGAATAGAAGAATTTTAGGCAGCAACTTTTAGTTTTAATGGAGAAGCTTTATATTCTAAATTTATAGGTATTTTGGAAAGTAAAAATGACAAAGAATATTTAGCTTTTGAAAATGCTGTTAATGAAGTTATAAATAAAAATATTTTTCAAGACGTGAATAATTATATAGAAACAAAAGGCGTAGAAAAAGCACGAGATGCTGTTCTTAGTTTTTTAAATTTTGATTAGGGCAGCCATAAATTTACTTCTCATAAAGGTATGACTTCTTTTTAGTTTTTTCCAAATAGTTTTACAAAAGAGCAACAAACAAAATGGAAGAGCATTTTAAAATAGAAAGCTAAAGAGGAAGGTTATCCTGCTGCAAAAAATTGGGATTTAATTGTTAATTCAAGCGATGATTCTATGCAAATAAATTTTACTTGGTTTAAAGCAACTGGCGAAAAAACAAAAAATGACGCGAAACTATTAAGTGATTCTGAAATTAACAAAATTAATAATTAGATTAAAACAGAAATAAGATCTTGTGTACATGGTGATGATAGCGCATTAATAGAAGATATTATAGATGAAATTTTAAAAACCAAAGAAGGCAAATATAGTTTTTTTGTTGGTAAAAATACTAATGCAATTACTGGGATATTAGGTGAAATTTAGGGGATGTATTATATTCGTAAATTATTAGGTAATAATTCATTAGCAAGTGTTGTTTGGCGTGGAGGTACACTTGAAGGTTTAAATAATACAAATCCGCATCAAGATTTATAGATTAAAACAATCCTTAATGGAGTTTTAGAAACTTTTGGTATACAAATAAAAAATACTACTTCAACTTTAGAGGTTAAAAGAGATTTAGGAATAAAAGTTGGCTCATTAAATAAAACAATTAGCTTTACAGAAGGTTCGATAGGAAATATTATTTCGAAAATGTCTCAAATAACGCCTATTGATGATGGAATATAGGGATTGCTTGAAACTTATTATGGCACTTTAAAATTTAATATTCCATATCATAGAGACAAAAGAAAAAAGAAAGGTACACAATTTCTACCTGGTTTAAGAATGTCTGATAAAAACGCAGCAGAATATCAAAGTTTACATGAACAATTAATAGGCTATTAGTCATAGATAGACTCTTTATTATCAATTTTTGCCGCAGCCTTTATGTATATGGATGCTTTTGATTATAATAGCGGCGGAGATTTTAATTCTTTATATTTAATAGGTGGCGCGGCATTTATTGCTGCTTCAGATGTATTATAGACAGTATTATCAGATTTAGATTCTGAAAGTCAAAATTCTCATTTTTCTATGAGCATGTCGGCTGGAAATAATAGTGATATTATTACGGCATTAAATTCTAATAAAAAAGGAAGCCCTTATACAGAGTTAGTAATTAATGATATAAAATTAACTTCTGCTTTTAAATTTTGACTTTTCCCTAAAAATATGCTATAATATATATAGAAAGATTAAAAAGGAGATAAAAAATCTAAAATGTCTAATTCTACTGGTTTCTTTTACTACTATGATAATCCTACCCAAGTAAAATATTTTTACGATGGCGGTTATCATGGCGCAATTGCGTTTCGAGACGTTCTTATTGATGGGCGCACTGGTGAGGTTTATGAGCTTAATGAGTTGCTGAAACGTATTTGTGATACTTATCAGGTTAATACTGACTTTGCGCTTATTGAGTATGATTGGTACGATTTGGACGAGGTAATTATTTATGGAAAAGCATCAGACTAAACAGTACAAGTGTGAGAAATGCGGTGAATCGTTAGATAAACGAGAGGAAGAAATTATTGAATATAGCAAGCGCATGGTATTGCATTTTATTGAATGTAAGAAATGCGGGCATATGACATTAGTTAGGAAAGAAAAGATTTAATATAAGCGGCCTTAGTGCCGCTATACTGCGGTGTCGTTCAACGGAAGGACTCGACTCTCTAAAAGTCGTTAAGTGTGTTCGAATCACACCACCGCAGCCAAAGGGGTAACTGAGGTAATATAGGATAGAGTAATTAACTATCTAAGTGGCTGATTCCTTACCACGTTTTACCTCAGTCCTTAATTTTAATAGGAATCTGAGGAATTTATGGAGAGAGAAGGATATATATATGTAATAACAAATAAATTAGATGGAACTCAATACGTAGGTCAAACTACTCGTAATTTAGAAGTAAGATTTAATGAACATTGCACAGAAAAAAGAGGACATTCACCATTACATAAAGCTATACAGAAATATGGATGGGTTAATTTTAAAATAGAAGAATTAGAAAGATGCCCTATATCACAATTAAATGCAAGAGAAGAATATTGGGTCAATAAATTAGATACTTATAATAATGGGTATAATTTAACTCCAGGTGGTAATAATATAGCATTTGGCCGTCAATATAATAATATATTAATAGTAGAAGCAAATTTAATTGTTGAGTCTAAAGAATATCTATCTAAACGTATTAGTGAAGTTACTTCATGGGGAATGCGAACCATTTCGGCTTATTTAAAAAATGCTATTGAAAAAGAGGAGCCTTTTTTAGATTATCATTATAAACAATGCCAAGTTGATTCTTCTTTATTTGCAGATGAAAGTGATTTAGATAATTGGATTAAAACTTTAAATGCAAAATATGTTGGTAAGCATGTTTATTGTCCAGAATTAAATATGGAATTTGATACTTTAACTTCCGCTGCAAAATATTGTATTGATAATGGATATTACACTGGACAGGCTAAATTCGCAATACAATCATTACTTACTTCTATTAGTAATTATGTAAAAGGAAAAGCCACCGAAATACCTTGTTTAAAAGAAAATTTAACCTTTGATTTATTACCAGGTACTACTAAAAATCCTGGAGCAGTAGAAGAAGAGAGATTTAAAAATAAAAAAGTATACTGTAAACAATTAGATAAAACCTTTGAATCTCAAATAGAAGCGGCAAATTATTTTACAGACCGAGGTCTTTTTGGCTCTGTAAAATTAAAAACAGCAAAATTAAGAATTTCAGACGTAGTTAGGGGTTATTTCCCTGAATATAAAGGTTATACTTTTGAATATATTGAATAATAGTATTAAATAAATGAGCTTAGGTAATAACCTAGGCTCTTTTTATTTTGACTTTTTTAAAAATTTATGATATAATATAGATAGAAAGAATAAAAGAGGAAATATACTATGCCAGTGAACGATGATTTAGGTACTAGAATGAAAGAATTTTATGAGAACCGTTCTAAAACTTATTTAGTGCGGCGTATGCCAGTAGCTATCCGCATTGATGGCCGTGCATTTCATACTTTTACCAAGCACATGCAACGACCGTTTGACCATATCCTTATGAAAACTATGCAGGATACTATGTTATACCTGTGTAAAAATATTCAAGGTTGTGTATTTGGTTATCAACAATCTGATGAAATTACTTTAATCCTTGTAGATTATGCTAAATTAGATTCTGATGCTTGGTTTGATTATAGCGTTCAGAAGGTATGTAGTTTATCTGCATCTATGGCAACTCTTGCTTTTAATAAAGCATTAGAAGCTAATCTGACTGCTTATATTGATGATAAGCTAGCTCGGTTGCATAATAATAATACTGAAGAATGGATTACACCAGAAGAAGATAAATATTCGACAGTTATTAATAATGCTGTATTGGCTGGCGCGATGTTTGATGCAAGATGCTTCAATGTCCCAGTAGAAGAAGTTACTAATTTAATCTATTGGCGACAGTTAGACGCGACACGTAATTCTATTCAGATGGTGGCGCAAGCTAATTTTCCCCATAAAGAACTTCAAGGTCTTAATACTTCAAAGCTCCAAGATAAATTAATGCTTGAAAAAGGTATTAATTGGAGCGAAAATTACACTACTACTCAAAAGCGAGGGTGTTGTTGTATTAAAAATAATGAAGATAAATGGATTATTGATGATAATATCCCTATTTTTAAAGGAGAAGGCCGAGATTATATTGAAAAATTAATTGAGGTGCCTAAATAAAATA